>Ga0208039_1000096_pt1 | contig 85854 bp, 64 predicted proteins | sample June2015DPH_20_1_2_FD_184722 | JGI IMG/M metagenome (GOLD analysis project Ga0208039, IMG submission 184722) | Peatland microbial communities from SPRUCE experiment site at the Marcell Experimental Forest, Minnesota, USA - June2015DPH_20_150... | ecosystem: Environmental > Terrestrial > Soil >... | reverse complement strand
AAAGGTCCAACCGCCCCACCGTGCAGCCCAAAACCCAGGCCAGCATCGACGATCAGCACTCCGAAGCGATTCTCGGAAAACTTGGTGAGAAAAGCAGGTTAGGTCATTTTCACTTCCACGTCGCTGCGGTCTTCTTCTGAAACCTTGAACAGGTCCTTCCGTTGCAGGCTCATCAGGTGCGCGATGAACACGTCAGGGAGCTGCTGGATGCGAATGTTGTAGGTGTTCACATCGTCGTTGAAGAACTCGCGCCGGTCCGCAATCTTCTCTTCCAACTCGGAGATGCGTTTCTGCAATTGCATGAAGTTATTGTTGGCCTTCAGCTCCGGATAGTTCTCGGCCACGGCAAACAGGCTCTTGAGCGCTCCGGAAATCATGTTGTCGGCCTGAGCTTTCTCGCCCACGGAACCGGCTTTCATGAACGCTGTGCGCGCTTCGGTGATGAGCTGAAAGGTCTTCTGCTCGTACTGCATGTAGCCTTTGCAGGTTTCGATCAGTTTGGGCAGTTCGTCGTGTCGCTGCTTGAGCAGGACGTCGATATTCGCCCAGGCTTTGTCGATATCATTCTTCAAGCGCACCAGGCTGTTGTAGATCGTGATGAGATAGACAAAGATCCCCACCACGGCCAGGATCACCACTAGTGCTACTAGAATCGTCAGACCCATGGTTGTGTGTCTCCTTAAGCGTCAGAGCCATCCGAACTTGGCCAGCAAGATTCCCAGGCAAGCCACCGAGAGGGCCGCGCCGCCGAAAATATGCAGGGCCGCACGCTTGCGCAAAGTCCCTTCGATTTCCTTCTCGCTCCGCCAGGAGATCAGGAAGGTCGGCTCGTTCGTTCCCTTCAGGATCAGGTTGCGGTCCTGTTCGTCCTGGGGAGTGGGATTCTCCCCGCAGGTTCCCGTGACGTCATACCAATGATCGGGGAGAATCAGGTACTCGCTCAGCCGGTAACGGTCCGAAGACCGCAGATTCATGCCGCCCGCAAAACTCGGCAGGAGGCTTCTGGCATCGAGAGGGAAGGAGGTGCCCCGCGTGCTCACCACGGATTGGGCATAGGCGAAGAGGTCGGCGTGGGGGGCCATCGAGCCCGTGGCCAGCGCAGGATCGTCCTTGCCCCAGAGCCGCCCTACGGACCGTCCGAACCCGCCTCCCGTTTCCACCTTCGCGGTCTGGATCAGATCGTATTCCGCGCCATGCGCGTCAACCAGCACTTTGCCCGTCCCATCCTCGAGATAAAACCTTACGCCGTTGGCATCGGTCGCAGCGCGAGACCAGTGTCCGCGGTTCTTGTCGCGGACCCAGCGCTCGATATCGACTTTGTAGAAACAGCAGGGAGTTTGCGTGACGGGGCTGGTGACCGTCTGCTCAACCCTGGCTTTGCCGTGGATTTCCACCAGGCCCATGGGAATGCTGCGAATCGGGATTTCGGGAGTATCCAGGAGCACGCGGTACTCGCGATACACGCGGAAGCCTTTGAAGAAGAAGACAAGCCCGGCGCCAAAACCGACTACGAGGGCTACGTCCGCGTCTGAGCCGTGCGATGACATAGACTGACCTGGGATTCGCGCCATCCTACTCGACGCGCCGCGAAAACGCAAGCTCGGCCCGAACCGGCACTGCACACTCTGTCCGCGCCACCCCCACCGAGCGCGGCGGGTTTCTGATGCTGAGGCTGACTGATCTTCCCTCTGCCGTTGCCCCCGTGGACTTGACAGTGACCTACCCAAGCGGCCATCTCTTCAGTATGATGATGGGCCGCCTCGACCTCTCTTCGATTGCGGGGAAATCGCCCAAAGTGGGGCTGAGGACCGGGAACGCTGGAATGCAACAATTTCGGATTCTGGAACACCCGGCAGATGTCGGCTTTGAGGCTTTCGGCTCGACTCGCGAGGAAACCTTTGCTAACGCCGCTCGCGCGCTGACTTACTTGATTGTAGACTTGGAGGCGATCGATCCTCGCGAGGAGGTATCCGTGCAGGTGCAGGGGCCTGACCCCGAGAGCCTGCTGGTCAATTGGCTGAGTGAACTCTTGTATCTGCACGACGCCGAGGGATGGCTCTTTCGAGATTTCGAGATCCTGAACCTTCAGGACGATTCCCTGAGCGCGCTCGCGCGTGGTGAAAAGTTCCAGCGGTCGCGGCATCAAGCCAAACTGCTGGTGAAGGCCATCACCTACCATCAGCTCACTCTGGAAAGAACCCCGGAAGGCTGGCGAGCGCAAGTGTATGTGGATATCTAAGAACCGGCGAAAGTCGAAAGTCAAAGGAACCAGCGGCGCAGGTGGCTGCGGGCTGCTTTCACCGCGGCATGCTAGTCCCGTGCCCGCCTGGTTAGGTTCTTTTCGGAAGCGTTCGCAGTCAACCAAAGCGCCGTGTGGGCAGAGCGGGTTCGGGACTTCTTTAGGCGGTCACGGGACTAGGGCTCTTCGTGGCTGCTGGAATTCTCTGTTCCCTGTCACCTGTTCCCCGTTGCCTGTCCTTATCTCCTGCCTCCTGCTGACTGCTTACAGCCTCCTGCCTCTCGTCCGCGGGATGTTCGCCGCCAGAGGGCTTTACCAGGTCCAAGAGGTCAAGCCCAAAGTCTTCGTCTGGGTTCCTGACGACGTTATCGATCAGGAATGCGATCCCCAATTCAGCCGCGCGGCGACGGCCGGATTCATCCTGACCTCGGACGGCGTCGTGGTGGTGGACACTACCAATAGTCCGTTCCACGCTCGCGAGCTGCTTTATGAAATTCGCAAGCGCACGGAAATGCCGGTCAAATACGTTATCAACACGACTTCTGCGGCCGACCACATGTTGGGTAACGAAGTATTCACGGACGAGCAGGCCACCCTGATCTCCACCACGACCGCCCAATCGGAAATGCAGCAGTACCGCCAGGAGCTTTTTGCTCGTTTGCAGGGGGAGGACGCCTGGCGCCTGCAAGCTCGCATGCGCGGCTTCCACGTTACGCCCGCGACCCAGACCTTTGATGGGGAAATGACCCTCACCGTGGGCGACCGGGAAATCAGAGTGGTCAGCCTGCTGCGGGACGAGACCTCATCCCAGAACGCCGCGGTGCATGTGCCTTCTGCGAGAACTCTCTTCTTAGGGGAGTTTTACGACAACCACTATTTTCCGCGCATTGGTTCGCACGACGTCCACCGCTGGATCGAGGTGCTCCGGCAAGTCGAGGGCTGGGATGTTGACACCTACGTTCCCGGTCACGGCGCGCCGGGCAGCAAGAAAGACCTGGCCGATTTCCGCCGGTTCCTGGAATGGCTTGTCGCGCAAGTCGAGATGCGCCTCAAAGAGGGGAAATCTGCGGAAGACGTGCAGAAGCAGCTTTCGCTTCCGAAGACCTACGCTTGGCACGCGCCGGAGCTGGCGGCTGAAGATGTGCAGGCTGTTTGCCGGCAACTGGGCGCGCCGCAAGCGCCTTCCACGTCCGCCCAACCCAGTCGACCCTAGACTGGCAACACTGCCCCCCAACTGAATGTCCTCCATGCGCGCTAAATTCCCATCGCGACGCAGAGCGCGGCCACATCACCAATCCTCTCACCCAGTGCCGCCGGAACCACTTGGCACGTGCGCGCCGGCAGATCCAGGGCCTCGCGCCGCATTACCCGGCAAGCGGGCTCCAGGAGCAAGCCACCAAGCCGCATGGCGAGTCCGCCGATCACGATGCGGTCGGGATTCAGCAGGTCTACCAGGATCGCCAAAACCTCTCCCAGCCGCTCGCCGGTGGACTCCAGAATCTCCACCGCGACGGGATCGCCCTGCCGGGCCGCCATCGCAACGTCCTTCGCAGTTGTGGGACCTCCGGCTCGATACAACTTTGTCAACCGGGTCGGCCGCTTTCTCCTTATCGCGCGTGCGACGGCTTGCTGCGCGACCTGCGCTATACCACCACCGCTTGCCCAACCTTCTGCCGAACCTTTCTTGTTGTGACCGATGGGCCCCGCGCGCGTCAGGCGAAGGTGGCCGACTTCGCCGGCGAGGTCGTTCGTGCCGCGGTAGAGTCGACCGTCGGTAATGATGCCGGCGCCGAGGCCGGTCCCCATGGTGAGGAATACCATGTTCTGGCAGCCCTCGCCGGCGCCGAAGCACTGTTCGGCCACGGCCCCGGCGTTGGCGTCATTCTCGATGAGGCATTCGGCCAGGAACTCGCGTTCGAGGATGGCTTTGATCGGTACATCATCCCAAGTCGGCAGGTTGGGCGGCGACTGGATGATCCCCTTGATGCGCTCGAGCGGGCCTCCGCAGCTCACTCCCATCCGCGCGAGGGCCTCAGTTCCAGCGCCTTGCTCAGCCAGCAGGTCGCGGATTGTGGACTTGATCAGTTGCAAGGCTCTTTCCGGTCCCTGGGCGGGGCGAGTTGCGAACTCCTTGCGCGCCAGGACGGCGGGCGGTTGTCGAGAGAGCAAGACGGCGGTCTTCGTCCCTCCGATGTCGACGCCGACCAGCAGCTTGCCTTCCGGCGATTTCACGGGCGGCCTCCAGTTCCAGAGCGCTTGCGGTGTGCGGCGGAGTCGGACTACCTCCGCGTCCGATTGCGCCGGGACAGACCACACACCGGCAGTCTGACTCATGGCGACCCTGCGACTATACTTGCAAAATCTCGCTTAGGGAATATTCTCTAGTCTGCGCCCCAGAGGCGCACGACGCCTGATTTGCGGAGGGATTCCATGACTTATTCGCGGAGAGACTTGTGCCTGCTGCTACCCACGCTCGCCACGTCTTTGGGGCTCGCGGCGCAGAAGCCCTCGCTGGCCAGCAAGGCGGCCGGCTACGAGGATTTGCAGGTCGAGAAGAAGGGCGGGAACGAGTTCCGCCCCGTCCTGGAAGGCGAAACTCATGACGGCTGTCCCCTCGAAGTCCATGAGACTCGGCTGGCGCCCGGCGCCATGCCTCACCCGGCGCATCACCACCGGCATGAGGAGATGTTCCTCATCCGCGAGGGGACCATCGAGGCAACGATCAGCGGGCGATCGACTCGGTTGGGCCCAGGTTCAGTGGTTTTCGTCGCGTCGAACGAAGAGCACGGAATTCGCAATGCGGACACCACTCCGGCGCAGTACTTTGTGGTCGCTCTGGGCAAAGATGCCTAGTGTCGAGTCCCGGAAATACGTTAGGGAAGTCAGCCCGCAGAGCGGGCGACAGACTGTAGCCCACGGCGTGAGCCGTGGGATCAGAGTTAGGCCCCCCTCCCCCTGTCCCCCTCCCCCGTCGGACGGGGGAGGGGGAATGGAAGGGGGTGGGAGGCATTCCTGCCCCAGGGCTTGCGCCCTGGGCTACCATCTTACGCCCCTGACGGGGCTGTCCAGCGCTCGGCCGCATCGGGACGACTTTTTCAGCGAGTTTTTGGGACGCGACACTAGAAGCGGTTGCAAAAGTGCTCCTCGGGTACAGAAAACAAGGCACTTTGTCGGGCCAAACCGAGGTTTTGCAATAGGTTCTAGCTGGTTTGGATTTGCGATCTTGGATTGGTTAAGGATAGCAGTCAGCTCTCAGCGGTCAGCGAGCAGCGAGAGCTTTAGCTGAAAGCTGAATGCTGATCGCTGAGAGCTTAAACAATCGAAAATCTAAAATCCAAAATCAGGAGGTCTTCGGCAAGTGCGCCAGAGCCTCGCGGATTTTTGCCTCCGGATATTCGTAATCGGAAAGCTCGCCGGCAAGATACTTTTCGTAAGCCGCCATATCGAAATGTCCGTGGCCGCTGAGGTTGAAGAGGATGGTCTTTTCTTTGCCTTCTTCCCTAGCCTTCCTGGCTTCGTCGATGACACAGCAGACGGCGTGGGAAGTCTCCGGCGCCACGATGATGCCCTCCGCCCGCGCAAACGTTAATGCGGCTTCGAAGCACTTCAATTGGGGATAGCTCACCGCCTCCACGACACCCACGCGGTGCAGCAGGCTCACCAGCGGCGCCATGCCGTGGTAGCGCAACCCGCCGGCGTGGATTCCGGGCGGGACGAAGTCGTGCCCGAGCGTGTCCATCTTGAGCAGCGGCGTCATTCCGCTCTTGTCGCCGAAGTCGTAGGCGTACACGCCCTTGGTCATGGTGGGGCACGCGGCGGGTTCGACCGCGATCAGGCGAAGGCTCTTGCCCGCGGCTTTCTCCGGCACGAAGGGGAAGGCCAGCCCGGAAAAGTTGCTCCCTCCGCCGCAGCAACCGATGACGAGGTCCGGCGAAGCTCCAGCGAGTTTCATCTGCGCGATGGCTTCCTGGCCAATCACGGTCTGATGAAGCAGGACGTGGTTGAGCACGCTGCCCAATGAGTAGTTGGTGTCCTGGCGAGTGGCGGCGTCTTCCACGGCTTCGCTGATGGCGATGCCCAGACTGCCGGGACATTCGGGGTCGTCGGTAAGAACCTTCTGACCAGCTCGTGTTTGGTCGCTGGGGGAAGGAATGCACCTCGCGCCCCAGCATTCCATCATGGTGCGGCGATGCGGCTTCTGATAAAAGCTGCACTTCACCATGTAGACCATGCACTCCATGCCGAAGACATTGCACGCCAGCGCCAGCGCGCTGCCCCACTGGCCCGCGCCGGTTTCTGTGGTGAGGCGTTTGATCCCGGCCGCCTTGTTGTAGTAAGCCTGCGCGATCGCTGTATTGGGCTTGTGGCTGCCGGCGGGTGAAACTCCTTCGTTCTTGTAGAAGATCTTGGCCGGAGTTCCGAGCGCCTTCTCGAGGCGGTGGGCGCGATGCAAAGGCGTGGGCCGCCACATCCGCAGGATGTCGAGAATCGGATCAGGAATAGGCACGCTCGGCGCGCTCGTGACCTCCTGTTCGATCAGGGCGTTCGGGAAGATGGCTTCCAAATCGCTGGGCTGGGCGGGCCGGCCCGTGGCTGGGTTCAGCGGCGGAGGCAGCGGCGCGGGTAGGTCGGGGATCACGTTGTACCAGGACTTGGGGATTTCTCGTTCGGATAAGAGGTACCTATATTCAGGCATGCTGGGTCTCCAGGTGGATTGTGTTAGGAAAGCTGAGAACGATTCGCTCAAGACTGCTGGGCCGCGCAAGGGGCGTCAAGATGCCGCCTCGGCAGCCGGTGCGGTTGGAAGTCGCGAGAAGCATCGATGCAACTCTCCCGGTCCAGCGGCGGCCCCCACGCCGCGGAACTTGCGGTGGAAATGAAGCCGGCAGGATAGCACAAAAAGCCCGCGGCTGGGCAGCGGGCCGTCACCCCATTTTGGCGGGTCAGGTAATCGCGCCAACCCCGCAAAGCAGCGGTCACTTCCGGGAGTAATCCGGCCAATCCCGTTCTCATCTGCGAAGGAGATTATTCTCGCTTTCCCGGTTCGATCAGGGCGACCCTAAAAGGAAACAAGGCAGCGGGAATGCCGTGGGCGCCCGCAGGCGCGTTGCTCTACCGTGGCGATGTGAGAACGCCGCAACGAGGGGTGCGCAGCCGAACCTAACCTCGGGGCTCTCACTGGGAGGGGATTTCGGAGGGAGGGTGGATGTCGAGCTCCATAAGCAACGCGTCCTCTACGGGACCCTGATAGTAATCCTTGCGCGTTGAATGCAATCTGAATCCCAAGGAAGCATAGAGCGCGAGGGCAGGATGGTTGGAGGCGCGGACCTCCAGGAAAATGCGGCGCGCCCCGGATTCCTGTAGCTCCCGGATTCCTTCCCGAAGCAACGAACGGGCAACCCCCTGCCGCTGGTGCGCGGGGTCGACGGCGAGGTTGCGTAGCTCGGCTTCATCGCTCGCGCGGTGGAACGCCGCAAAGCCCACGATGTGTGGCGGCTTCGCGGTCGCGAGTTCCGCCACGAGGATCATTCCGCATGGATCGCCCGCCAAACGGAGGTAATCGTCTTGGTGCCACTGCGCGGCAGCAGGACACCTGGACTGGACAGTGTGGACGACCGGGAGGTCATTATCTATGAAAGCTCGAATCATCATAGGACAATGATCGTCGAAGGCGTAGCGCAGACCGCGCTTTTCAGAGGTCGCGGCTTTTACGTCAACGAGCCGCGGACCTTGCTTACCAGGTCCCCGATACGCGGCATAGCCACTGAGTGGCCAACGGTTGTCGAAGCTTCAGTCCTTCCAGTTGATTTCAGCATCGGGCCGGCGAATGTAGTAGGCATCAAGTTTGGAATCCGAATAGGGGCTGCCGGCTTGTTCTTCCTTCAGGGCGATGGAGGCGATGGAGTCCATCAAAGTGCCTTCAATCCGCTGCCAGCCGAGTGAGGGAGGCAGGCTCTCACCGAGAGCGTGGGCGGCGCGGTCGTGCGCGCGAACCAGACACGTAGCACTCGCGCCGCTGGCAAGTCGCTCTTCTAGAAATGAGCGCAGAGGTTCAGGTTTAAGAACCCAACCTGTATCCACCGATTCATAGTGCTGCTCTTTCGCGCCGTGTGTCTCCTGAGGAACTCGGCGGAAGCAGCCCAGGAAAAACTCCCCCCGCCGCGCGTCCAGAATGGGGAAGGCCCAATCGGATGTCAGGCGTGGTTTGCTCACCAAGGCTTCGAGTACAGAGACACCGCGAACCGGCCTGTCGAAAGCCTTTCCCCAGGCCTGGGCAGCCGCCAGGCCCACACGGATGCCCGTGAACGATCCCGGTCCGTTGGCCACCGCATACAACCCGATCTCGCTGAGTTCACGGCGGGCTTGCGCCAGCGCTTGCTGCACCATTTCAAACAAGGTGATCGAGTAAAGGTTAGCCGGGCCTTGGTTCGGAACAGACGCCAGACACTCCGCGTTCTTGAAGATTCCTACGCCACCCTTCTCGCTGGTTGTATCAAAGGCCAGAATGAGCATCCGAAAGCATTATATCGGAGGCGGCGCGGCGCGGTCGTTTGGAAATGCGCACTCCACAGGTTGATCAAGTTGCCTCGGCAGGAAGTTGGCACGTCGGTGGAGTTCGCGTCGCGAGGGGTCGTGATATGGAAAAAGGTGGCAGGAGACCCATATGTTAGAATAGATAGTCTGCCGTGAACCTGAAACACCTGGCTGAGAAGTTCTTGGCGCGAACTGCTGTGCAGTGTGGCGGCTCGTCGCCGCTTTGCGCGACCTCAAACTGCCGCGAGTAAGCGGGAGCCACGCTCCCGCACTCCAAAGCGTGGACGGCGCACCGGGCCACGGCTGCAGCGCCGCAAGCTGTTTTGGGGAAGCACCAGCAAAACGTATGACTGAAGCCACCGGGTCCACATCGCGGCCTCTCGAGCTGACGGAGCTCCTGACCTTGATGCTCGAAGTGAGCGAGCGGATCAGCTCCACACTCGATCTCGATGAGTTGATGGCGCGCATTGCGGAGATCGTCAAGCGCGCCATTGACTACAAGGTTTTTGCGATTCTTCTCCTGAACGAGAAAACGCAGGAACTGCGCGTTCGTTTCAGCATCGGCCACCCCGAGGAACTTGTCCGCAGCCTGAGGGTTAAGGTGGGACAGGGCATCGTGGGCCGGGCCGCTCAAACGCGGCATTCGATCCTGGTCAATGACGTTCAAAAGGATCCCGCCTATATTCCGTCGTTACCTTCGATGCGCGCCGAGTTGGCTGTCCCTCTGATGTTCAAGAGCCGCCTGATCGGGGTGATCGACCTGGAAACCCCGCTGCCCGACTTTTTCAACGATTCGCATGTCAACCTGCTGGAGCTCCTCGCCAGCCGGATGGCCATGGCCATCGAAAACGCGCGGCTCTACCGGCGCAGTCAGCGCCAGGCGCGGATGCTGCAGCTATTGAACGAAATCAGCCGCGAGCTCAGTTCGGTGCTGGTGTTGAACGGATTGCTTCGGAAGATTGGGACGCTCACCAAGCGGCTCGTCGATTACCACCGGTTCAGCATCCTGCTGGCCGACGAGCAGGCGCAAACCTTTAATGCGGTTATCTCTCTAAAACAGGACGAGCGGATGCCCGAGGAGAATACCGTGCATTTCCATCAGGGCATCGTGGGAGCAGCGGCAAGCCTTCGCCAGCCGGTGGTCGTGCCCGAGGTTTCCAAGGACTCACGGTATATCCGCGTGAATCCGGAAACTCGCTCCGAGATGACTGTCCCGCTTATTTATCGGGACCGGGTGATCGGTGTCATCGATCTGGAAAGCCCTCAGCCCAACTATTTCAATGACGACCACGTCCGCATCTTTTCGACGCTTGCGCCCCAGATCGCTATCGCGATTGAAAACGCCCGGTTGTATGAGCGTGTAGCGCGGAGCGAAGCGCGCCTGGAGCGAGACCTGCGACACGCGCAGGAGATCCAGATGCACTTGATGCCGGGGGTTGCACCGACCATTCCCGGTTTGGACGTGGCGTTGCGCTTTCAGCCCGCGCGGGAACTGGGAGGCGACCTGTACGATTTCCTCTCCTATGGAAAGGATCGGCAGGTGATTGCCGTCGGTGACGTAAGCGGAAAGGGTGCGCCTGCGGCGCTTTATGGCGCCATGGCCAGCGGCACGTTGCGGAGTCTCGCTCCGCAGAAGCTTGCGCCTCCGGACATGTTGAAGAGGTTGAACGTCGTGCTTTTGGAGCGGAAAATTGAAGGCCACTTCATTACCCTGACCTACGCCATCTGGGAACCCCGCACGAAGAGCCTGCGCCTCGCCAATGCCGGAATGCCGCTTCCGATCCTCGTCCGAAAAGGCCAGTGCCGGCCGATTCGCGCGGAGGGCGTTCCCCTCGGCCTGCTCGAGCACACGGAGTACCAGGAAGTCGCAGTGAATCTGGAGTCGGGAGATTTGTTGGCGATGTTTTCAGACGGCATCACTGAAGCTGCGAGCCCTAGGCAGGAAGAGTTTGGGTCGCGCCGCCTGGAACATGTGCTGCGCCAGAACGCCCATCGGTCTCCGCAGGAGATCGTCGATCGGATGTTTGAGGAAGTCCGCCAGTACGAGGGTGGGCGTCCTCAGCGCGACGACCAGACGCTGGTGTTATTTAAGGTGCGCTGAGTGCGGAAAAGGCTGGACGTGAGCCCGCCGAGGCGAGCGCTCCAGCGCACAGCCCAAGCCTGAGTTTAGCGAAACGAGAAGCATGAGCTCATCGAGCAGTGAGTCTTTTCAGTATCGCCAGGGCGAGTTTTCTTGCGAGGAGCTGTCCCTCGCGTCCCTCGCTGAGCGCTTCGGCACGCCGACGTACGTTTACAGCCAGGCCGCCATCATCCGCAATTTTGAACGATTGCGCGGGAGCCTGGCGCGCATTCCCAGTCTGGTTTGCTACTCGGTCAAAGCCAATTCCAATCTCCGCATCCTGAGCTTGCTGCGGCAGGCGGGGGCGGGGTTCGACGTCGTCTCCGGCGGCGAACTATCGCGCGCGCTTCGCGCTGGAGCCGCGCCAGACACAATCGTTTTCTCCGGCGTCGGAAAAACCCTGGACGAGATCAGTGCCGGTCTCGCTGCTGGTATTCTGATGTTCAACGTGGAATCGGCGGGTGAGCTCGAGGTGATCGAACGCCGCGCTCGTTCCCTGCAGAAGCCGGCCCGCATTTCGATCCGCGTGAATCCCGATGTGCAAGCCCGCACGCACCCGTACATTTCCACGGGCCAAATCATCCACAAGTTTGGCGTGCCGAAAGACGAGGCTCTGGAGCTCTACCGTCGCGCCGCGCACTCACCACACCTGCGAGTCCACGGTGTCGCGTGTCACATCGGCTCCCAGATCCTGGAAGTGGAACCCTTCTGGAAGGCGCTGGAAGAGATCCTGAGCGTGGCCCAGCAACTGGCGTCGGAAGGCATTCCCGTGAAGTTGCTGGATTTGGGAGGCGGGTATGGGATTCGCTACGCCGACGAGGAACCCTTGAACGTGGAAGCAATGACGCGAGGCCTGGAAGAGCGGCTGCGGGGGACCTCCGTGCAGCTCATCCTCGAGCCCGGGCGCGCGCTGGTGGGTAATGCTGGCGTGTTAATAACTCGAGTGCTCTATGTGAAGCGGAACCAGCGGAAGAATTTCGTGGTTGTGGACGCGGGCATGAACGATTTAATGCGGCCGACCCTCTACGGTTCTTACCACAAGATTGTTCCAGCCCTTGAGCGGCCAGCCGAGAAGTTGCAGGCGGATGTCGTCGGACCTCTCTGTGAAAGTGGCGATTTCCTCGCCCAAGACCGCGATATGCCCGACGTCCAACCCGGCGACCTGCTCGCGGTGCTGACCGCCGGCGCCTACGGGTTCGTGCTCTCCTCCAATTACAATACTCGGCCACGTCCCGCGGAAGTCCTGGTTCATGGTGGGGAAGCCAAATTGATTCGCCCCCGCGAAAAAGTGGAAGACTTGATGGCGGGTGAGAAAGCTTAAGCCAAGCCCAGTGCCCGCACGCTCGGACCGGACCGCAATTCCCGAAACCTGTTCGCCAACATCTCGAACAAGCTCCGTCAATCTCGAAACCGATTAGCGTTCACCCCACTTCAACTTCTGCTGGAGGATTTCGAAGTACTGTTTTGCGAGCGGTTGTACCAGTTCAACACACGAATCGGCTTTCCTCAATCGGACCGAGTCTTCGCTGTGCGCGGCGATGCCGACCTGGCCATCCACGGTCAGGTAGGCGGCTTCGCGCTGACTTTTCACCGTGACTTCGATCTTGACCGTGTCGGGAAGCACCAGGGGGCGGTGGGTGAGGGTGTGAGCGCATATGGGAGTGACGAGGAAAGCTTCGACGGCGGGAGTGACGATGGGGCCACCCGCCGCGAGTGAGTATCCCGTAGATCCTGTCGGCGTGGACACAATCAAGCCGTCCGACTTGTAGGTTGACACAAGCTGCCCGTTCACCCGCAACTCAAAGTCGAAGATTCGCGCGATGGCGCCCTTGTTGAGCACCACGTCGTTCAACGCGAGGAATGAAGTGATGACCTCGTCCGCGCGAATCAGCTCGCCCTCAATCTGCACGCGGCGGTCGGTACGGTGGGTGCCGGCCACCACCATTTCCAGCGTGGGATAGAGTTCCTCTCGCGTGATCTCGGTAAGGAATCCGAGCCCTCCCAGGTTTACCGCAAGGATGGGGACCGTTTTGCGGTTCAGCGCGCGCGCCGTAGCCAGCAGGGTGCCGTCCCCTCCCAGCACAATTACCAGGTCCACCTGCCCCGGCATTTCATTTCGGGTCAGGCAGTGCTCCGAGGTCCGCATGATGGCCCCTGTTTCCTTGTCAATAAACACTTCGATGTTGCGGTCATGGAGCCATTTGAGCAAAGCGGGCACAATCTCGCGGATTTCCGTCTTCTTGGGTTTGGAGATGATGCCGACCCGTTGGATGGGCATAGTGATTCTTAACCTTTACGAGCGCCCAGTTTCCTCGCGGTCCGTATCAGGACTTGACGTTGTTTGCGATCGTCCCCGGCCGTGTAGGGGCGAGCTGTCCCTCGGCGTTGCTCAGGACGGTGAGTGAAGTCGAACCGCGCTCACCCCCAGCAGGCCGAACGGTCGCCGCGGCTGAAAGCCCGCCGATCTTAATGGCGGGCGACCCCTACATCGACAGAGATGGCAACCATTCTAGCGGGCTTTTTGCCAAACCGCATGCAAGAAAAACTCGCGGTTTCCCTCCGCCCCCGGCGGAGAACTCTCCGCGGACGATAACTGGCTGAACCCCAGTTCCAGGAGTTTGCGTGAGACTTTGGCGACTGCCTCCTGGTGCAGCGCCGGGTCACGGACGATTCCACCTTTTCCTACCATTCCCTTGCCAACTTCGAATTGAGGCTTGACCAGAACCAGCAGCTCCGCACGGGATGCGAGCAGCGGGAGGAGCGCCGGCAGAACCAGGGCCGCGGAGATGAATGAAACATCGATGGTCACGAGTTCCACGAGCATTCCGATCAGGTCGAACCTCAAGAAGCGCGCGTTGGTTTTTTCCAGGACAGCCACCCGGGGGTCGCGCCGCAGTCTCCAGTCGAGCTGGTTCGTTCCCGCATCCACAGCGAAGACCTTCGCCGCGCCGTGCTGGAGCAGGCAGTCCGTGAAGCCGCCGGTGGAAGCTCCGATATCGAGGCACACCTTTCCATCGGGATCAATGCGAAAGTGCTCGAGCCCGCCTTCGAGTTTCAATCCACCGCGGCTCACATATTTGGACACTTCGCCGAGCAGGCGCAGCGAGACTTGGGGATCGACGAGTGCTCCGCACTTCTCCTCTTTCTGGTTGTTCACCAGGATCTGCCCTGCCAAGATGAGGCCTTGCGCCTTCTCCCGAGACTCCGCCAGCCCTCGCTCGACGAGGAGCCGGTCTAAGCGAGTTTTCTCAGATCGACTGCGCACCATGAGATGATCAGCGTAACGCGAGTAGAGGGAGAAAGGAAGGGCAGAGACCACCGGGTGGTTTCCTGGTTCGCCATGTACCCCTCTGCTCGTCAAACAAAAAACTACACCGGTTTCATTCTGAGAGAAGTCCCGGTCTGATTGGGACGACCAAGAATCTGCAGTTCATCTTGCAGAAAGCAGATCCTTCGCCCACCTCGGCCGAAGGTCCGCCGATCCTAAGGGTGGGCGGGCTCAGGATGACATCCCTGCAACGTTGTTCAGGAAGCCGCAAGAGGCCTAGCCTGTACTTTTCATTCCAAAGGCAATGCCGCCCACGGTAATCTGTAGAAGATGAAATAGCGCGGCTTCGTTGGAGTGCTGGCGATGACCGCGACGAGCGCGGCGCCAGCGTTCGAGGAAACGGGTTTGCAGGAAATTGAGGGGGTCCACGTAAGGATTGCGGAGGCGGATGGACTCAGCCAGGACGGGCTGCCTCTCGAGCAGCATGGCGGAACCTGAAATCTCCAGGACCCCGCGAACGCTGCGGTGATACTCCTCTTCAATCCGTCGGAAGATTCTCTTTCCGAGTCGGCGCGGCCGAGCAAGCGCGGCATAGAGACTGGCAATATAGAGATCCGTCTTGGCCAGGGAAAGCTCGGCGTTGTTGATCAGATTGGAGAAGAAAGGCCAGCCTTGGTACATGCGCCGCAGCAGATCCAAACCTTGGGGAGCGCGGTCGAGCTGGAATTTCTCGACGGCGTGGCCCAGGCCGAACCAAGCGGGAAGCAGGTGTCGAGACTGTGTCCAGGCGAAGACCCAGGGGATAGCCCGCAGGCCGCGGAGGTCACGCGCTCCCAGCCGCCGGCTGGGGCGAGATCCGAGACGGATGTGCTCGATCAGATCGATGGGTGTGGCCTGCCGGAAGTACTCCACAAACCCGGGCGTCTCATAAACGAGTTGGCGGTAGAAGTCGCGACTGCTGGCGGCGAGTTCTGTGGCATGCCCCTCCCATGCGGGGATCTGGCTGGCCTCGACCCGACGAAAGTGGAGCAGGTGGGCTTCGAGCACCGAGGTTACCAACTGTTCGAGGTTCCTCTCGGCGATCGCAGGATTGGAGTATTTGAGGGAAACGACCTCACCCTGTTCGGTGATGCGCAGCCTCCCTCCCGGAGCGGCAAAGGGTTGAGCTTGAATGCTGCGATGCGATTGGCCGCCGCCGCGGTCAATGGTTCCACCTTTGCCGTGGAAAAGGCAGAGGCGGATGTCGGATTTTTCCGCCACGCGGGCCAACCGCTTCTGCACGTGAAAGAGCGCCCAATTGGCGGCCACGTAGCCGCCGTCTTTGACGGAATCCGAATACCCCAGCATCACTTCCTGAAAATCCCTCCGCGCGCGCAGAATGCGGCGGTAGAGAGGATCCGAGAAGAGCTCCTCCATGATCCGCGGGCCGGCCTCAAGGTCGTCGAGAGTCTCGAAGAGAGGGATGACATCGAGGGAGGAATATAAGCGGTGACCGCGCGCCTCGACGAGCCCTGCTTGCCGAGCCAGGAGCAGCACGTCCCACACATCAGCCGCACTGGAGGTCATGCTCAGGACGTAGCGATGCGCCGCGGCTTCTCCGTTGCGAGCCTGGATCTCGCGGAGGGCGCGAAATTCTTCCAGAACCCGACGCGTGCCTGCCGAGAAAGGTGGGCGCAAGGCGGGCCGAAAGAGCAATTGCTGGATCGACCGAATGCGAGCATTGCGAGGCTGGGCGGGCAAGTGGGTCCTTTGCAGCAGTTCCTCGACCGCGGCGCGAGTGGCGTGGGCGTGCGTGCGGAAATCGAGGCTCGCGCCGTGAAATCCGAAAACTTGAGACGCCACGCGCAGCCGACCCGGGCCCAGCCGCGAAATGCGCGGGCTGGGATGGGCGGCCAGCAGTCGCTCAAGTCCTTGGAGGTCGCGGGTGAATTCCTGCGGTGCGGCGTAAGAGCCGCGCGCCCGCTCGACGGTGCGCTCCAGTCTCCACATTATGATGCGCAGCTTCCGCCGATAGAGTTCGCTGGGCTGGTCGACGGCCTCAAAAGCCCGGGTGGCGGGGAAACGACGCATGTCCCGAGTGATTTCGCGGCGCAGGGCTGGTTCGATCTGGAGCCTCCGGCAGGGGAAAGAGGCCAAGCCCAGCATTCGGCGACATGCCTCACGGTAGTAGCGGAGAACGCTCAGCCGTACCTGTTCAGCGGCACCCAGACTCGTCGCCGGGGTAATGAAGGGGTTGCCATCTCGATCCGTGCCTACCCAGGAACCAAAGCTCAAGAACGGAAGGGGTTCAGGCAGGTCCGGATAGCGGCGGGCCAGTTCGGCGCAAAACCTGTCCCAAAAACTGCCCGCCAGATCATAGATCGTTCGTTCCAGGAAAAAGCGGGCGTTCTCACTTTCCATCTCCGGCGTGACGACGCCTTCGCGAACCTCGTCGGTAAGCCACAACGCTTCAATCCATGAGTCGATATCGCCCTGCGTGGTGGTGCTCAACTCACCGCAGGCCGCGTCGAGTGTTCTGCCCACGCGTAGGATGTGGTTCAGAACACTCCGGCGTTTGGCTTCCGTCGGGTGCGCGGTCAGCACCGGCTCGATGTGCATGGACGCGAGCAGCTTCTTGACGGTCGCCGCACGCACACCCTGCCGGCGCAGTTCGTTGAAGGTGTGGCGCAGCGACATGGGGGCACCTGCCTCCTGCCGGTCGTGCGCACGCAAGCAGCGGATGCGCTCGCGTTCTTCACAAAGATTGACGAGGTGGAAGAAGAGGCTGAAAGCGTGCGCGACCTCCGCAGCATCTTCCGCCGAAAGTCGATTCACCTCGCGCTCTCTGGTGCGGAGCAGTTTGGGATCCGGGTTCTGGCGAATCTGCTTCGCGACTTTGCGCAAGACTTCGATCGCCGCGAACACTTCGGGTCCGGACTGCTCGCGGACGATCGCGCCCAGCCGCGTGGTCAGGAATCGCACTTCCTGCCGCAACCGCTCGTTCATGTTTGGCTCGTTTAAGGTTGCCCTGGGTCCACATCTCCGAATCAACGGGACTCAACCGGCGACGTCAAGGCTCGTTCCAGTTCCCGGCAAAGCGAGTCGCGGTCGGGCTCGACCCGCAGTCGCTGGCGGCTTTCCTGATCTTCAGAGCAATGACGCATGATGTATTCGGTGTCTTTGAGTTGGTTGCCCGTGAGAACGCAGACGAGGTCCGCGTGCCTTTCGATCCTTCCTGCCCGCACCAACTTTCGCACGCCCGCGACGGTTGCGGCGGAGGCGGGCTCGCAGCCCACCCCATCCTCGGCCAAGACCGTTTTGGCTTCGAAGATTTCTGCGTCCGTCACCGACTCACAGAAGCCGCCCGTCCAGTCGAGCACTCGCCGCGCCTTTTTCCAATTGGCGGGATGGCCGATGCGAATGGCTGTCGCCTCGGTGCTGGGATTCTCGACCGGCATCAGTTCCGGGGAGCCGGCGCGAAGAGTCTGGTAGAACGGGTTTGCGCCTGCCGCCTGGACGACGATGACTTGTGGCACCTTTTCGATGAAGCCCAAGTCCTTCAACTCCCACAGTCCCTTGCCAATGGCAGAGGCATTTCCGAGGTTGCCACCGGGCACGACGATGCAATCCGGGGGCCGCCAGGCGCGCTGCTCGAGCATCTCGGCGACGATGGTCTTTTGGCCCTCAATTCGGAAGGGATTGATGGAGTTCACGAGATACAACCCGAACTCCGGAGCAATTTCACGCAGCAGGCGGAAGGCTTCATCGAAGGTGTCGCCAACTTCCACGACCAAAGCGCCGAAGTCGAGTGCCTGGGCGAGCTTGGCGGCGGAAATTTGCCGATAGGGGACGAACAGCAAGGCTTTCATGCCGGCGCGCGCCGCGTAGGCGGCCATTGATGACGAGGTGTTCCCCGTCGAGGCGCACGCTACCATGCGAATGCCTCGCGAGTCAGCGCGCGTGATGCAGGCCGTCATGCCCAGATCTTTGAAGGATCCCGTGGGGTTGTTGCCCTGGTGTTTGATGGTCAAATGCACCGGGCCGGCCCACCAGCCCGTGCGCCTGGTTCCCACCAGCGGCGTAGAGCCTTCCGAGAGCGAGATGATGCGCGCGCCGGGCTCCACAAACGGGATCAGCTCGCGGAAGCGCCACACTCCGCTGCGGTCGATCGGTTCACCGCTCAACCGGCGCTGGTGCCAGGCGTGCCGGAGTTGCTCGGGGTCGACTTGATCGAAATCGTATTTCACCTCGAGCAAGCCGCCGCAGAACGCGCAGGAGTGAGCGTCCTTCCGGGAGTCTTGCCGGCGCCGGCAGGTTTCTTCAATGCACTGGAGATAAGCGCAAGACATGGAATTCTCAAGCTGTCAGGCTACTATCATTAGCCTTTTGCGCCGGGGAACTACCACTGCGACTCGCCCTGCCGCGGCGCTGATTGCTTAGTAGTTTGTTGAAAAACCTTCCGACGCTGTCATTCTGAGCCCATTCGCTGCGCTCAGGGTAAACTCCGCGAAGAATCTGCTTTTGTTGTTCTAAAGGACTTACGAAATTCTTCGTCGCCTTCGGCTCCTCAGAATGACAGACTGAGCGAGTTTTTCAACAAACTGCTAGAGCTTGAACTCCTCGTGAATGGCCTTTACGGCTTCTTTCACATCTGGAGACTTTACTGCAAATGAAATACTCAGTTCGGACGAACCCTGCGCAATCGCAATGATGTTGATACCATGTCTTCCCAAAGCGCCAAAGGCCCGGCCGGCAATGCCCGGCGTGCCCTTCATGTTTTCACCGATCGCCACAACGATCGCCACATGGGGCATGACTTCGATCGCCGCCATGCGATCGTGCAGAAGTTCAAGTTCGAAGGTCTTCTCAAGATGGGCTTTCACGCGGCGCAAGTCGGCATCGTGCACGGCAAAGCACAGCACATTATCCGCCGAGGACTGCGTGACCATCAGCGTGGGGATATCCTCCACGCTGAACGAACTGAAGGCTTTGGCCGCCAGGCGCGGGAAGCTGAGCGTGTCCTTGCCACTAACGGTGATGATATCGGCTTTGCTGACGGAAGTGATGGCCTTTACGCCTCGCTGGTTGTTGGTGGCGGAGGGGACGATGCAGGTTCCCGGACACGCGGGGTTAAAGCTGTTCTTGATCCAAACCGGAATCTTTTTTTTCATCACGGGTTGAATCGTTTTGGGGTGAAGGACCTTGGCACCGAAGAACGAGAGCTCGATCGCTTCGCGGTAAGAAATCTCCGGGAGGATGCGCGCTTCCGGGACGAGGCGAGGGTCGGCGGTCATGACACCATCCACATCGGTCCAAATCCAGACTTCGTCGGCATCCAGCGCCGCCCCCACGATCGTGCCGCTGTAATCAGATCCGCCCCGGCCAAGCGTGGTGCAAGCACCCGCACGCGTGGCGCCCCGGAATCCCGTAATCACCGGCAGCACCCCGCGTCGCCGCAAACCGGCCAACCGTTGGCGGGTCTTGGCATTGGTTTCCTCGAAGATGGGTGTGGCGTTTCCGAAGTTGTCGTCGGTGACGACCAATTCGCTGGCGTCCACGGCTTCTGCCGGAGTGCCGCGCGATCGGAGGATGGCCGCCATCAGGTTCGCGGACATCTCCTCGCCGAGGCTGGAGAGCGTGTCCATGGCCCGCGGCGTCACCTCGCGCACCAGTGAAAACCCAGAGCAAAGGTCTTCGAAGTTCGCCACCGCATCAGCGAGCCGGGGAAGGACGATGGCCTGCTCGCCGGCTTTGAGGAGCTGATCGGCGACCTCGCGGTGCCGGTGCGCGAGTTCCCGGCGCACATTTTTCCAGTGCTCGCGGTCACCCTGGCTGGCTTCCGAGGCGGCGCGAATGAGCATGTCCGTGACGCCGCCCATGGCGGAAACCACCACCACCACTTCCGTGCGCTGCGCATGGTGGGCGACAATCTCCGCCACGTTCTTCATCCGCTCTGCGCTGCCGACGGAGGTCCCGCCGAATTTCATCACGACGAGCGGTTTCTTGCTCTTACTCGGAATCGGATTCTCTTTCACCATAGTTTCGACCCCCGCGGGCGGAAGTTCACCCTGCCGGGCTTAGCGGACCGGAGACCCTGGCGCTCCGGTTCGCTAGCGAATCGTACCCGTATTCGTCGTAGAGGATGAACCGGAATTGGAGGCCTTGGTTGACTCACGAACGACCTCAATAAAAACCTTGGTGGGAAGCGACAAGTAACGGTCGCGCCGATAAACCAGACCCAACTCCCTGTAAAGCTTCTGGCCCTCCAGAGGGATCAACTTCAGTACGCTGGCGGTGACTTCCGGCTGGGCATAGGTTCGGCTGATCAGAGAAATGCCCAGACCGGCGCCCACGAATTTCTTGATGGTCTCGACGCTGGCCAGTTCCATGGAAATCTGCAGATGATCGCGATGCGCGCGCAGCAAACGGTCAATGACCACGCGCGTGTGGCCGGTCTTGGGCAGGATGAGCGGGTGGTGAGCGAGTTCCTCGACGGTCACGCTCTTGTGTTTGGCAAGAGGATGGCTCTTCGGCACCACCACCTGGACTTCGTCGCGGAAGACCGGAATCACTTCCAGGTTGGTGGCGGTCAGTGGCAGCGTGACAATACCGAGGTCAAGCGCGCCCTCCTGAACTTTCTGCAGAATCTTGTGGCTGAAATTCCGGTAGATGCTGATCTGCACCAGCGGGTAGAGTTGCTTGAAGCGCGCAAAAGTCTTCGGCAGGACGTAGAGACAAGTAGCTTCGTTGGCGCCGATGTACAGTTTGCCCCGCGGGGTCTGGTTCAGCTCGGCGATCGCCTGGAGAGCTTCTTTGTGCAGCCCCAGCAGCTTTTCCGCGTAGCGATTGAGAATTTCGCCCGCGGGTGTCAGCAAAACTTTCTTCCCGCTGCGGTCAAAGAGCTTTTCCCCGCACTCCTGCTCAAGGAGCCGCACCTGCGCACTGATCGCGGGTTGAGTGCGAAACATTTTCTCCGCAGCGCGGGAGAAGCTCTGAAGCTTCGCCACCTCCAGAAAACTAGCTAGCTGGTCATAGTCCATTGTCTTTGGTCAGCGCCAACCCACCATTCTAGCAAAAGCCAGCGAGCGCGCACGAGAAAAGTATCACATCGGGAGCCGTACCGGAATCTTCTCACCCGCTGAAAAGAGGAGCGAACCGACGGCCGGCGGGTATTCCAGCCGGCTGGCGCGGAGGAGATCACGTCGGTTCCCCTGATTTTCGCCGGCGCTGACGCTTGGGCATCCGTGCACTCACGCCGAGGGAGGTTCAGCTTCCCCATCCCTCTGGAGGACAGAAACCCAAAACAACCGGGCGACCAGCACCACGACCATAAGAAAAAGCGCGACAGCAACGGGCGACCAAACCCCGTAAGCTGCTTGCAGCACGAGATACCAGACAATGCGCCAGCCGAGGTAAATCTCCCGGCCGAAGGAATAGAGCAGGGCAGCGAAGGGTACGGTCGACGCGATCAGGAACGCCGCGTTCACGGTTCTCGCCAGGGTGCTCCGGGGTGGCACGAGGATCAATGTGGCGTAAGCGAAGCCGCCCAGGAAAAGCCACATCGCATAGGGGTTGTCAAGAAAGGCCACCAGCGTCACGCTGACGACCCAGAGGAAGAGAATGCGTTTCTTCACCTCGAAGGGCGTGGGGGGAGCATCCACGCGCGAGAGAAGCTTCTGGAGGCCCATAAACCCTGCGGCGGTGACTGCGACCAACGCAGCGATCAGGGGGAGAGGCAGGTGATAGAGAAACGGGTCCTTGGGCGTAGCGGGATAAAGCTCGTAGCGCGGGAGAACATCCAAATCCGTCAGCGCATAAAGCAGCAGTGTCGTGAGGCAGGGTGGAATGACCCAACTTGCCGGTTCAAAGAATCTCCAGCCGCGCAATTCGATTCTCTCGGTGGCGAAGTCTCTCGCGGCAAAAACTGCGGCGAGGACGAGGGGCAAGAGGCCGAGGAATTGCATCCATCGGACGATGGCGCCGGGCAGATAAAGGTCTGGACTGACCTGGAAGTCGTTGGCAGTCCCTGGGGCGGGAAGAGGAAGCCTATCCAGAACGTCGACGGCTTGCTCAACCGTTCCCCCGAGCATTTGAAACGCCGCGGGGTCGAAATTGCGGAAGGTGTCCCCGGGCGTGTGGTAGCGGGCGCGCAGAGCTTCGATCTGTGGCGATTGCGTCGCGAGGTTGATGGCGGGAATGCCGGCGCCGAGAAGCGGCCCCTGGTCCTGCGCGGAGACTTCGAGCGCGCGCTCGATCCATTCCCAGACGCCGGTTGCCTGGTCCAATCGCGCGCTCTGCGCGCGGCCGGAGGCAACCAGTAACTGCCGCAGCCAGAGCGGCGTGTAACCCGCGAATTGCCCCGTGCAGTTCATTTCGAGCGCGCGAGCGGGCCCGGCCGTGAGGTAGTCAATGGAGACGACGGCCACGGTGTGGCGGGGTTTCAGGAAGCGCGCGAGTTCCCGGGCGCCGATCATGCCCCACTCTTCGGCGTCAGTAGCGGCGAAGATCAGACCACGGCGGTGAGGACTCTGGCGCCGAACGCGCGCGAGCTCGAGCAGCACGCCGACGCCCGAGGCGTTGTCCTCGGCGGCTTGGTGAGAAGTGAATTGGCCGTCATAGTGGGCGATGACGGCCACGCTTTCCGGCCATTCGCCTTCCAGGCACGCCACCACGTTCTCGCCCTGAACCCGCTCGCCGCCGAGCCACATAGAAAAGGTCGAGCTGGTCACCTGATAGTCCAGCTTCCGGAATTCGGCACGCAGATATTCCGCTGCCCGCCGAGCGGCCGGGGTGCCGGTAACGCGGTCGGGGAATTCTTCCGCCACGACGCGGGTGTACTCGAGCGCCGCGGCCCCCTCAAAGCGCACCCGAGTCGGCGCCACGGAGAATTGCGGGACGGGCCGTGGCCCCCACCCGGCGCAAGCCCAGATCAACAGCCCGGCGACGGCCATGCACAGCCCCGTAGTTAGCCGTTGACTGTCCGACAGCATCGTTTCAGGACTCCGGCGACGGCGGCCGTTGGAGCTGGCCGTAGCCGGCGAGGGTTGAGAGCAACTTCTTCAGGTCGAATCCGACTTCTCGGAAAACGTCCCGGAGGTCACGGTCACGATCTTCGGGGCTCATGGAAAGAAACTTTTCCGCAGGGACATAGAACGGGTTGTCGCGCACCAGCGTGCCCTCGACCAGGAGATGGCGGTGCACGGCAATGGCCGAAAACAGGTGCGGAATCTCGAGATTCTCGACGTCGTACTGGCACAGAGCCACGCTGGGATAATGCTTCACCAGATAGTTCAAGCGCGCGTGGAACTCAAAGAATTGCGGGACGGGGATGCCCGCTGGCTCCGGCCAAATTCCCTCTTCCAGCCACCGGACGGCGGGAGCGTGCGCGATTTCGGCACCAGCAAAGAAACTCTGCGCCCAATCCAGCAAGCGGCGCGGATCCGCCATCTCCTGTTGAAACTGTAGCGTTCTGTCGCTAAGACGGCGCTCCACGTCCACGCCGAATTCGCGCAGTCGGGTGAGCATGTCGTTGTGCAGGCGGGCAGGCGCCAGGTAGCAACACCAGTGACCCAGGCGTAGACCTTCGCTCACGAACCCGGCCCAGCGAACTGCTGCGGCGTGGCTGCGATGGAGAATGGCCATGTGTTCGTGGCAGCGTACGGGAATCAGGGCATCGAGGTAGGTGAAGATGGGCGGCGACGTTGGGAGCTGGTCCGACAACCGAGGCTCTCCCTTCGCGGGCCCTTTCCCTTTGTGCCTGGGGGTTGCGGCAACCGGCTGGGGCGTCCAGGAATCAGGCGTTCTGACCCGCACGCCACAGTCCGGGGTTCGGCCCGCACGTTCTGTTTGGCCGCGATTATGCGTTTGCCGGAAGTGGGTGTCAAGCAAAGTCGCCTCCCCGGAACCCCGCATAGGGTCGTGTAAAGGATGTCCTGGCACCCCCTGTAAAGTATGTCTTGGCAACCAACACTAAGAAGGGCACCCCTACGCTCCAAATGGGACACCACCCAGAAACCGGTTGCGTGGGTCCCCGAAAGGGAGCAAAATAGTATGTGGAATCAGAAGCTCTGTCGCCGCATCCGGCCGAAGGAGAGCCAGTGTCGTTCGCGGCGGGAGGCGTTGATTTCCCCCGAGGTGGGCGGGGCCTGACGCAGCGGAGCAAGTCTAGGTTCAAACGGATTCGGGACCTCAAATAGCTAGCCTTTGTCAACCACCCCGATTTGGAGAAGATTCATTGGAGCCAGCCTCCCAGCTCTTCCCAAGTTTCCCTCTCTACGTTGACAAGTTCCATGATCATTGCGGGGTCTTTGCGGTCTACGGACACCCGGAGGCCGCAAAGCTCACTTACCTGGGTCTCTACGCCCTGCAGCATCGCGGACAGGAAAGCGCTGGGATCGCTATTTCCGACGGCGACAACCTGGTGTGCAAGAAGGGTATGGGGCATGTGGATGAGGTCTTCTCGAAGGAGCTCATCCAGAGTTTGCCGGGGCGACACGCCATCGCCCACACGCGTTACTCCACCGCCGGCGACACGGACCTGAAAAACGCCCAGCCGTTGAAAGTGAGCTGCCACCGGGGCCAAGTGGCGCTCGCGCACAACGGGAACCTGGTCAATGCCAGCGTGATTCGGAGGGATCTCGAGAGTCGCGGTGACATTTTCCAAACTACCAGCGACACGGAAGTCATCCTGCATTTCTTCGCCCGCTCGCGACAGACAGGCACTCCGGAAGCCGTCGCCGAAGCGCTCGACAAGGTGGTGGGAGCTTACTCCCTGGTGATGCTCTTTAAGGATGCGGTTTACGGCATCCGCGACCCGCGCGGTTTCCGCCCGCTCAGCTTGGGAAAGGTGGATGGGGCCTACGTCCTGGCGTCGGAGACCTGCGCGTTTGACCTGATCAACGCGCGCTTCATCCGCGACGTGCAGCCGGGCGAGATGGTGATTCTGGACGGCCAGGGCGTGACCTCACTGCGTTTTGCGCCCCCCGCTCAGCCGGCACAGTGCATCTTCGAGCACGTCTACTTCTCCCGGCCGGACAGTGTGGTCTTTGGCCGCTCGGTTCAGGAGAGCCGCGAGATGCTGGGCCGCTACCTGGCACGTGAACATCCGGTGGACGCCGACGTGGTTGTACCCGTCCCCGACTCCGGCGTCCCGGCCGCCACGGGGTTCGCCGAGGAATCCGGCATCCCTCTCAAGATTGCGCTCATCCGTAATCACTACGTGGGCCGCACCTTTATCGAGCCCAGCCAGGCAATCCGCGACTTCGGCGTGAAGCTCAAGCTCAACCCGGTGCGTAGCCTGCTGGAAGGCAAGCGCGTCGTGCTGGTTGACGATTCCATCGTGCGTGGAACAACCAGTCGCAAGATTGTGCGCATCGTACGGGAAGCTGGGGCTCGCGAGGTGCACATGCGGATCAGTTGTCCGCCCACCGTGTCGCCCTGCTTTTACGGGATTGACACGCCGACCAGGAAAGAATTGATCGCGGCGACCCATTCGGTCGAGCAGATTCGTGAATACCTGGGCGCGGATACCTTGGGTTATCTCCCGCTCGAAGACCTGCGGCGTGCGGTTGGCGATAGCGAAGGCCGCTTCTGCCTCGCTTGTTATACTAGTAATTACCCCACCACCATTCAGGAACCTCTGATTGCATTGCGCAATCGAGATTGAGTCCGATGGAAACATTCGAATCGAAACCAGAAGAATCGTCTACCCCTGAGTCGGCAACCGAAGGCAAAGCCAAGAAGCCGAAGCGCCAGGAGACGGCGTGGGAGACCCTCCGCTCCCTGCTGATCGTGCTGGTCGGCGTCTTCTGCATTCGCACCTTTGTGGCGGAGGCCACCGTCATCCCCACCGGGTCGATGGAGCAAACCATTCTAATTGGCGACCATGTCTTCCTGAACAAACTGCTCTATGGGCCTCACCTGCCGTATACCTCGCTGCGCTTGCCGGTGCTCAAGGAAATTCATCGGCAGGAAATCGTAGCGTTTCGTTATCCGAGCAACCCTTCCGTGATGTTCGTCAAGCGGGTGATTGGCGTGGGCGGCGACGTCGTGAAGATTCAGAACAAGAAAGTCTACCTCAGCGGCCGGCCTCTGGATGAACCGTACGTGCAGTACCAGTTTTCAACGATGCTGCCTTTGCGCGACGACTTCCCTCCCACGCCGAGCTTGCTGGAAACCCTGCCCGCAGCCTGGGGGCTCGATCCCACTTGGGCTCGCCAAATGCCCAGCTTCATTCGTAATGACGGCCTGCACATTCCGCCCGGCTACTTGTTCGTCATGGGCGACAACCGCGACAACTCGCTGGACAGCCGCTTCTGGGGATTCGTCCCGCTCGAGAACGTCGTGGGCGAGCCGTTGTTTGTGTACTGGTCCTACGACGCGCCGAGCAAAGACTGGACGGCGGAGAACTTGATGTCGCGGCTGAAGTTCGACCTCTCGATTGTCTGGAACTTCTTTACGCGAACGCGTTGGTCGAGGACCGGGCAGACTTTTTAGCCTGCCTGATTCCAACTGTCTCCCTTCATGAACTCACCTTCAAAAGGAAAACGCCCCGCCGTGGTCAACGGCGTGTGCTATTATTTGTCCCCGTTACTCGCAACCTTCTATGCGTTATCGTGACGCCGGTGTCGATATCGACGCCGCGAGCCAAGCGAAAGCTCGCATCAAGCAGTTGGCACGACGCACCTTCAGCAAGCGCGTTTTGAGGGAGGTCGGCGCCTTCGGCGGCTTTTTCTCGTTGCAGGGTCTTCCCCGCGATGCCGTGCTGGTATCGAGTGTGGATGGCGTCGGCACGAAACTCAAGATCGCCTTCGCCCTGAATCGCCACGATACGGTGGGTGCGGACCTGGTCAACCACTGCGTCAATGATATTGCGGTGCACGGCGCCGCGCCGCTATTCTTCCTCGATTACCTGGCGACGGGAAAGCTGCGCCCGAGTGTGGTAACGGAGGTCGTCGCCGGCCTCGCGCGCGCCTGTCGTCAGGTAGGTTGCGCGCTGGTCGGCGGCGAGACTGCCGAGATGCCTGGTTTCTACCCCGCGGAGGAGTACGACCTGGCGGGCTGCATCGTGGGCTGGGTCAGGCGAAAGCGGATCCTTGACGGCAGCACCATCCGTCCTGGGGATGTGATCCTGGGATTGCCCTCGCTCGGCCTGCACACGAACGGCTACTCGCTGGCACGCAAGGTGCTGCTCGAGCAGGAAGGCCTGCACCTGACCGAGCACATTCCGGAACTCGGCCGGACGCTTGGAGACGAGCTGCTCGCCCCGCATCACTGCTACTGGCCGGCCGTTCAGCCGCTGCTCGCGCGCGGGTGGCTGAAGGGACTGGTGCATGTTACCGGCGGAGGTATTACCGATAACACGCCGAGAATTCTTCCGGAGGGCACGCAAGCGGAAGTCCGCCTGGGAAGCTGGCCGGTGTTGCCGATTTTCGAACTGATCGCCAAATGCGGGAACGTTCCCAAGGACGACATGCTGCGAACCTTCAACATGGGCCTGGGACTGCTGCTGATCGTATCGCCAGGTAACCTGGCAAAAGTCGCCTCGGCGCTGAAGAAGCGGCGGGAGAAGTTCTGGACCGTCGGCCGCATCGTCCGCGGCCGGCCGAGCGTGAGATACGTCGACGCCTAGAGATTTGCCAAGAAAGTTCCAGGGCAGTCATCCTGAGGAGTCCCGATCTCATCGGGACGAGGAAGGATCCCTGCATGTGCTAGGTACGAAGAACTGCCGGGATTTTTCGCAGAGTTTACTCTGAGCCCGTTCGCTTCGCTCAGGGTGAACTCCGCGAATGGGCTCAGAATGGCAGCCCTCACGGGTCCTTGCGACGTTGATTCGTGAATCCCTTTGCGAGTAGCTTCCATGAAGAAATTGGGAATTCTTCTATCCGGTCGTGGCTCAAACTTTGAGGCCATCGCTCGCAACATCCAGGCGGGCAAGATCCCGGCGGAAATCGCCGTGGTGATTAGCAACAGGGAAGACGCGCTGGGCCTGGCGCGTGCCAAGCAAATGGGGCTCACGACCCGCTTCATCCCATCAAAAGGCAAAGAGCGCGAAGCGTTCGATCGGGAAGTAGTGGCCGTGTTGAGGCAGTTCCAGGTTGACCTGGTTTGCCTGGCAGGCTTCATGCGCATTCTGAGCCCTTACTTCATCCGGGAGTTTTGCGGTCGCGTTCTCAATATCCATCCTGCTTTGTTGCCCGCCTTCCCGGGCGAAGAGGCGCAGAGGCAGGCGCTCGAACACGGCGTGAAATTCACCGGCTGCACCGTTCACCTCGTGGACGAAGGCGTGGACACCGGCCCCATCGTGTGCCAGGCGGTCGTGCCCGTGCTCGATGACGACACCGTGGAGACACTCTCGGCGCGTATCCTCCAGGAAGAGCACCACATCTATTCCGAGGCGATCTGTCTGCTCCTGGAAGACCGCGTCCGGGTCGAGGGCCGCCGGGTGCTGCGGAAGTGAAATCCACCCTCAGAGGTAGCCGCGAACGCATAGAGGTGATACACTACCGTGTGTAACCCCAATGGCCACAAAAACCAGAATCAATGTTACCTTCGATCTCGAAACCTTGCGCCTTGCGGACCGGGAGGCCCGCCGGCGTAAGACTTCTCGCAGCAATCTTATTCGCACCGCAGTTCGTGCCTTCGCCTCCGAGCACGAAAGACAGCAGGCCGAGACGGCCCGGCAACAGCGGCAAAGGCAAGCGGTCGCGACAATGGACCGCCTGGCGCGAAAAGCCGGCGAATGGCCGGCAGTTGAGATTCTCCGCGCGTGGAGATATCGGTTGCAGGGCGGCAAGAAGTGACCACGGACCCTTCCAGACCTCGTTACGTCGTCGACACTTCCGTTGTGCTGAAATGGTTTGTGCAAAGCGATGAAAGTGATGGGTCGCAGGCCCGAGAATTGCGCGCGGCCTATGTTCAGAAGCGCTGCACCCTGAGTTGCCCCGAGTTTCTTGTGCTCGAGCTTGCCAATGCTCTGAGGACGGGGCGCAGGTTCACCGCCGCTGAAATTAAGGTAATTGCAGAATCATTCCGGACGCTGGATCTTGTCCTGGAAGCGTTACGCTGGTCAACACTGGCGAAGGCAGTCGAGCTGGCGGCCTCGCTCAACGCGGCGGTCTACGATTCTTACTTTTTGGCTTCTGCAATCGAGTCAAGCAGCATCCTGGTGACGGCTGACGACCTCTTTGTACGCAAGGTTGGCAGACATCCCAATCTATCAGCGCTCCGCCAGCTCCGGCTAACGGGCTGAGTGCAGAGGTTAATCCGACTGACAATCAATCCAAATGACCATCGACGAACAACTTGCTTACCTCACGAAAGGCGCGGAGGAAACCATCCGCAGGGAAGAACTCCAGGCGAAGCTCGAGCGCTCGGCGAAGACCGGCAAGCCCCTGCGCGTGAAGGCCGGCTTTGACCCCACGGCGCCGGACATTCATATCGGCCACACGGTGGTGATCCGCAAGCTGAAACACTTTCAGGACCTCGGCCACACGGTGATTTTTCTGATCGGCGACTTCACCGGCATGATCGGCGATCCTTCCGGCCAGAACGTGACGCGCAAGCCTTTGACGCCGGAGCAGGTTGCCGCCAACGCGGAAACATACAAGAAGCAGGTTTTCAAAATCCTCGACCCGCACAAAACCGTAGTGGACTTCAACAATCGCTGGCTGGGCAAACTCACCGGACGCGATTGGATCACGCTTTGTTCGAAGTACACCGTGGCGCGGATGCTGGAACGCGACGACTTTGCGAATCGCCTGAAAGAGCAGCGGCCGATCTCCATGCACGAACTGCTCTACCCGCTCTCTCAAGCGTACGATTCCGTGGCGCTCGAAGCCGACGTCGAACTCGGCGGAACCGACCAGAAGTTCAATCTGCTCGTCGGCCGGGCGATTCAGCCGGAATACGGGCAGGAGCCGCAGGTCATCATGACCATGCCGATCCTGGAGGGGCTCGACGGCGTGCAGAAGATGTCGAAATCGCTCGGCAATTATGTGGGGATCAACGAGCCACCTGCCGAGATGTTCGGGAAGCTGATGTCGATTTCCGACGATTTGATGTGGCGATATTACCTGCTTCTCACGGATATGAGACCGGCGGAAATCGAGGAACTGAAGAAGTCCGTGGTCTCCGGCAAAGACCATCCACTCGATGTGAAAAAGGCCCTGGCACGGCGCATCATTACGGACTTTCACAGCGCCGATGCCGCGGAGCAGGCCCAAAAGGATTTCGAGGCGAAATTCCAAAGCAAGGGTGTTGATCCGAACGCCCCGCTGCTCGATCTGGTGGGCGCAGTTTGCCGGTTTGACACCTGGCTTGTGGAGCTGGGATCGTGTAAATCCAAGAGCGAAGCCCAGCGCCAAATCAAGGCGGGCGCTGTATCCCTGGCAGCGGGAGATTTGGATAATCCCGCCTGGGAGAAGGTCACCGACCCTGCGGCGGAGTTTGATCCGTCGACCTATCCCCGCAGCAAGGACTACCTCGACATCGTTTTCAAAGTCGGCCGCAAACAAAGCAGGGTCAGATTCAAGTTCCCACCAAAGCAAGATTCTCGGGTGCCATAGTTGGCAGTCCAGGAGCGGTCATGCGAAATATCAAGATTGTTGTCGAGAAGCACTCCGACGGGTTCGTCGCCTACCCTCTCGGAGTGAAGGGGGTAGTGATCGGCGAAGGCGACACCTATGAAGAAGCTCTCGCTGACGTGAGATCCGCACTCAAATTCCATGCAGAAACCTTCGGCCCTGAAGTTCTAGAGGCGCAACCCCCGGGCCTCTGAACCCGGATCGCACCACGACACCTCTGACCATGCCTAATCACCCCCGTTTGAAGAGTTCCACACTCAGAACTATTTGCACGCAGGCGGGCATCCCCCGAGACAAGTTTTCTGAGGCATACGAGGATTCATAGGAATCAGCATCCTGCTCAATCCTCCCACAAGGTGGGGCAAGGCACGCTGCTCTCCCCCTGTTGAGAAACGCAAGAAACGGGTTTCCGCCATTGTTTTTCCTGTGCCAGAATGAGTGGCAGGTGAGTCTAATCAAGAATAGGCTGCGGAGGCGGGGCTGGAGCGACGTTCCTCACGCGGCGAAGATTCTGCCGGAGGAAGACCATGCCGGAGATTACCGAGTCATTCTTACACGACCAATTGCTCGCGCGGCGTCAAAAGCTGGAGTCCGCTGCGAGGTCTGCTGACTTGCAGGATGGCATCGTGCAACTGTTGAACGAAGTTGACGTCGCCCTGGCGCGCATGGAAGCTGGAACCTACGGCCGCTGCGATACCTGCCATGAGCCGCTGGAGAAAGACCGCCTACTCGCCGACCCCTTGGTAAGGTTGTGCGTTGACCACTTGAGTCCGGATCAACGCCGGGCGCTCGAGCAGGACCTCGAGCTAGCCTCGCAGCTTCAGCGCGGATTACTGCCGGAGACGAATCTGACCTTCGGTGGCTGGGCCACGTCCTACCACTACCGACCGCTGGGGCTGGTGAGTGGCGACTACTGCGACCTCGTGGTTCGGGAGAATGGATCAAAGAACCTCTTCTTCGCCCTTGGGGATGTGGCGGGGAAGGGGGTTGCTGCCTCCTTGCTGATGTCACAACTGCACGCCATCCTTCGCACTTTGAACGCCACGGATCTTCCCGCCCAATCGCTCGTCGAGCGCGCGAGCCGCATTTTCTGCGAGACGACGATGTCCACATTCTTTGCCACACTCATCTGTGGGCGGGCGGATTCCTCGGGCGCTATGGAGTTGTGTAATGCTGGACATTGTCCCGCGCTGGTGGTTCAGCAGGGGAAAGTCACGCGCCTGGAGGCCACCGGCGTTCCACTCGGCATGTTCTGCGATGGACGCTACTCTACACGGCAAGTGCAACTAACTCCCGGCGAAACCCTGTTTCTGTACACGGACGGTGTCTCTGAAGCCCGGTCTCGCACGAACGAAGAGTATGGCGAGAACCGCTTGGTGGAGTTCCTGGCGCAGCGATCGCAATTGCCCCCGGAAGCACTGATTCGTGCTTGCCTGGATGATGTGAACACCTTCCGTTCCGGACAGCCTCTGCTGGACGACCTTACGATCATGGCGATTCAACGCACCCATTAACAGGGGAAGCAATCGCCCTGCATGCGGAGCCGTTTGTCCAGCCGACGCGAGGGGGGTGCTTCTTTCAGAAAGGGCGCATGAGTTCTCGGCGTAGAATGCTCCACCTTGACTTCCTGCCGCCAATTCTGCATCCTTCCGAAGCTGACTCGTGAGAATCACCATCCTGCTCAACCCTTCCGCGAGGCATGGCAAGGCGCGGCACCTGCTCGAGGGCGCGCTGGGGGTCTTCCGCCGACATGCCGTTCACTTTGAGGTCCGCGAAAGTCAAAGCCCGCAGCACCTGGTCGAGCTGGCGCGCCGGGCGGATGAGGAAAAACCTGACCTGATCGTTTCCGCCGGCGGTGACGGAACCCATCACTACGTCCTCAACGGACTTTTCGGGTCGGAAACTCCGCTTGGGCTACTGCCGATTGGCAGGGGTAACGATTTCGCGATGGGAGTCGGTATGCCCGGGGACCTACGCGCCGCGGCGGCGGCACTCCTGAACGGTCGAGTTCGTGAAGTCGATCTGGCCCGCGTCGGACCGGTGGTTTACGGCTGTGTGGCGGGAGTTGGATTCGACTCGACGGTCAACCGTTATGCCAACGAGCGAGTGCGCTGGCTGAGTGGGCCACTTGCGTATATCTGGTCGCTCCTGTATTGCCTGAAAGATTATCGCCCGGAGCCGCTGGAGATCATCGCTGACGAAGAGTCTTTCTCCGGAGAAGTCATGTTTGCAGTCGTAGGAAATAACTCTTCTTATGGGGGCGGCATCCGGCTCGCGCCACGCGCCAAGCTCGACGACGGACTCCTGGATGTCTGCATCATACCCTCTATGGGCCGTCTCGAGTTTCTCCGCTGGATTCCCCGCGCCTACCGGGGTGAACATCTGCGTCACCCGCGAATCAAGTACTCCCAGGCGCGCAAAATCACGCTGCGCGCCACCTCGCGCATGGAATTGTTCGGTGACGGCGAATTTCTGCAAGAATTACCCGCCACCATCGAAGTGGTCCCCCGCGCTCTCCGTGTCATCGTTCCCCGGTGAGGAGGGAGAATGATCGCGGGCGCCTTCGCGCCGTGGGCAGTCAACTCGAGGTGCACTGCCGCCGCAGGCGCTGCGGGGAACAACATCTCAAACCTGATCAGGGTTTCGGCCCCGGGATGGTGAGGTTGATGACAACACGCAAGCGCGTGTCGATGGAGCTGATCTGCCGGACCTCGGAGGAAGAGCCTTTGAACATTGCTTTGACCTTGTAGTCGTGCGAAGGCAGGAGGTCGGAGAAATGATATTGACCCCCCTCCTGAGAGTAGATAGCCACGAGCTTCCCGGTCTGGAGATCGGTCAGCTCTATCGTCGCACCTTCAATCTCGTTCTCCGCCTCGTCAAGCACCACGCCCGAGACGGTTCTCGTCACGGGCTTCTTCTCCTTTGCGAGCCCGGCAGACGCACCCACGGCGAATGCGCAGACCAGGAGCAGGACCGTGATCGCAACTATTCTCGGCCCTTTGCCGCAAGACGCATGCTTCCCGTGCTCAGAGCCTAGGAAAACACCTGTCGATGATAGGTGGGAGTTCACTTTACCAAGCCTCTTCTTCCTCTTCTTCGTTGGAGATTACGTCGAGTTCCACCGGGTTGGTGTTCACTACTTCCAGCTCCGCTCCGCAATCGGGGCAATCTAACTTCGCGCCTTCCTCGACGTCGTCTTCGACTTCAATCACCGCCTCGCATTCCGGGCAATGAGCCATAAAGCACCCCCCACCAGAACTCTCCTCCCCCACGCCAAGAGTCTAGTCATTTCCAAAGATCATGTCCAGCGGGAGATCGATACCCACGACACGAGATGGTGTTCAGATGCGGCTCGTTCACCCCAGAGCTGTTTTCCTGCCCTCGTGGACCCTACCACGGTAACTTCTCACTCCAGGTGGATTCGGCGGACATGGCTTCCTGTTTTCACTTCCAACTGGCTCTTCCCAATCCTGCCTGCGCCGGGATACTCTTGAACATTCTGTGAGCAGATCAGGGAATCAGCCATCTTGAGGTGAGCCATGAGAGAGGATCGCCAATTTGCCACGCTGGCCGTGCATGCCGGGGAAGCCCCATGCCAGGTCACCGGCGCCATCGACACGCCCATCTATCAATCCACCACGTTCGCAGCCGCGGATTCCGACGAAATGGCCGCGCTGTACTCCGGCGAGAAACCTGGGTACATGTACACGCGCTATGGGAACCCCACGATCCACGCCTTGGAGGAAAAAATCGCGGCGCTCGAAGCCGGCGAAGCAGCGCTGGCCTTCGCCTCCGGCATGGCGGCAGTCTCTTCCGCCATTCTGGGATATGTGAAGACCGGTGACCACGTGGTGGCGGCGGGCGCTCTCTATGGCGCAGCCTATAACTTCCTCAACCGGAAGCTCCCGGCCATGGGCGCCTCCACAACGTTTGTTCAGTCTACACGCGCGGAAGATTTCGAGAAGGCCATTCAGCCCAGTACACGCCTGATTTACTTTGAGTCGCCCAGCAATCCCACCCTGGAGATCCTGGATATTGCCGCGCTGGCCCGGACTGCCCGTTCGCACGGGATCCCTTCCATGATCGACAACACCTTTGCCTCGCCGGCGCTGCAGCAACCCCTCAAGCTGGGTATCACCGTCGTGGTTCATTCCGCGACCAAGTACCTGTGCGGACACGGGGACGCGATGGGCGGCGCCGTGATCGGGCCCAAGGACTACATCGGGCACCTCAGCCGCGACATCCTCCGCGACTTCGGCGGGATCATGAGCCCGTTCAATGCCTGGCTGATCCTGCGAGGCATTCGCACCCTTCACCTGCGCGTGCCCGCCCAATGCTCAAACGCGCAGAAGATCGCCGAATTTCTGGCCCAGCACCCCCAGGTGGAGCGCGTCAACTACCCCGGCCTCCCGAGCCATCCTGGACACGATCTGGCCAAACGGCAGATGAAAGGCTTTGGGGCCATGATAAGTTTTGAGGTCAAGGGAGGTTACGAGGGTGGGAAGCAAGTCATGGATCGAGTCAAGATCTTTGCCCGCGCCGCTAGCCTTGGCGACACCCGCTCGCTGATTGTGCACTCCGCCTCGACCAGCCATCGTGCCGTCCCGCGCGAACAGCGGCTGGCTATAGGGATCACGGATGGCTTGGTGCGCCTCTCGGTGGGAGTCGAGGCTGCTGAAGACCTTATCCAAGACCTCGATCAGGCGCTGGCATTGTGATGCGATGACCGTCGGCCCTGCGCCGGCTGCGCGACTACTCACGGTTGGCCCCTGCCGTGGCCTGCCACAGTCCCTTCAATCCTCCCTGTCGGCACCCGTTTCTGACATCACTGATAGCCGCTCTTCGGCTATCCACGCTCATAAGAAAAGCGACGAGGCCCGGGCTCAAGCGAGCTCCCCGCCCCGGGACGGGAACGGCAGAGCGTCACCCCCGCGCAAAGCTTGCCCTGAGCTTGCCGAGGGGCGGGGGTCCAGTAGTGGCGGATTCCCGCTGGAGCCTGCCCCGATTGCGGCGGGGCGGGAACCTGTCCCGATATTCTGTGTCGGATTGCGGTCATCTCCCGCCTTTTCATCAACATATTGGCCTCATTTGGCCTTCAGGGTGGAAGTTGTTTATTTTCTGTAAGATGTTGGTGTGGCGTGGAGACGATGGGATTTTTCGCGATTTCGGGGCTCTTAAATCAGACTATCTCTTGCATTTTCATCAACATATTGGCCTAGACGATAAGCTGTTTATTTTCAAAAACATATTGGCTATATGACAATGTGTCTGTTCATGCCCCTTTGTTTTCAACAAGATCTTGGGAGCAACCTTCATTCTTAACATCTCTTTGGGTGCTGGCACCCTGTTTGATTTTCATCAATAAACTGGTGCTCCGCCGCACGTTCGCCGCCCGCGCCCGCGAAGGTTCGCCGAGTCATTCCCGCGAAAGCGGGAATCTACGTGCCCCAGCGTGTTGATCGGCACGTGCGAACCCCCTTCGGACCCAGTGCTCACCCTTCTAGACTAGCTCCACGCACCGGGGGTATGTCAATAGGGGTTAATATGATTTTTCCTACCGGTAGGAAAAATCGTAAAAGAGGAGTGCCTAATTGTCCGCAATACTGCCCGCGCCTGCTTGTTCCCCTCCTGGTTCAGGAGGGGGCCAGGGGGTGGTCGAGCAATCGTAGCGCCGACCTCCTGCGCTAGCTCAGGCCCGTCAGGGCCGATAGATTGTGGCCCACGGCGGCAGCCGTGGGGACGCTGTTGTTGTTAACGCTTCAGCCCGCGTCAGCGGGCGACAGAGTCGCTTACAGTGGTCGATTATTTCTGTCGCCCCTGCCGGGGCTCGTTTCTTGTTCCGCTTCTTTTCCCCATGGTGTGCTTTGGCCAGCCGAATGAGAAGGCGAGGATTTGACACTGAAAGCTGCCCCGATGCGTCGTGGCGCTACGCTTGCTGGCTGCGCCAGCCCGCCTCGCCGCCAGGATCACGGCGCGGTTGAAAAGCCGCAAGGCTGAAGAGCGAGCCTTGCGCTACATTTTCTTCCCGTGGCGTGCCACGTACGATACGGTGCGTGGCGCGCCCCATCCAAATTGACGGCGTACGGTTGCCGCCGGGACATCGGGCATGAAAAAGGCCCACGGCCAGGACTGCGCTGACCGTGGCCACTTCCATCGCAGAGGAATACCGGATATGATGCATCTGGGAGATGGTGTAATGGAAACACGCCCGCGCGAGCGGGAGTCTAGCTGGGTTCAACTCCCAGCCTCCAGACGGCACGACAGCCCGCGGCGTGCCGCCTGGAGGCTGAAGGTTGCGCCGTGAAGTCTCCCGATAAACTCTACCGTTTTCACGTCGAGAATTTGCGAGCCGTCCAAGTCGGTCTCGACAAAGTGCTGGCAGCCGGGCGAAGGTCGATCGCTCTTCGGCAAGCGTCCGCCGTTCCCACATATCTCCGTCTCTATGCGTTCATGGTGGGGGCGTGGGCGGAATGTCGGTTACTGAAGCTGCTATACGAACCTGCCGCGTTCTCTGATGCTGAACGCCAGACCATTCGCGACGAGACCGCACTCGTCCGCTGGGTGAAGGTAGTAGAAACCGCATTTCGCCGCCATTATCTGATTCCTGCTGCAACCCTACAGCCGCCCGCCCTTCCGAAGACGGCTCATGTGCGTCTACAGGTATTGACCAGTGTGATTCAGGACGACCTTCGTTGGATCATCACGCTCCGCAACAAGCTAGCCCACGGGCAATGGGCGTACCCGCTGACTGACGACCTCGAAGATATTGCTCAGGAGCAGATGGATGCCCTTCGAACGGAGAACCTGCTCTCCCTAAAGCAGAAGGCATCGCTGATTGAGTGGCTCTGCGCGTCGATTCACGATCTCGTCGTCTCCCTCCCGACATTCAACCGCGACTTCGATCGCCACTTCGCACGGATCGAGCAGACGCGTCGCAACCTGGCTACGAAGGACTATGCGAGGTGGGTCAGCCAAATCAAAACCAAGCATGACCGGGGTCAGGCGGACTTTCGTCAGCGCATCAAGGCCAGTGGTTAACAAGCAGGGTAGCCGCGGCATGATCTCCATACCGTGGGCTTGTTGTAGTTGCGTAAAACGAAAAGCCCGCGCCGCGACAAACGTGCCGTGGCCACAAGCTTTCATTTGGGAACAGCCAATGAGTAACTGAACGCAAGGGGGGGCATCGCATTATTTGACCCATACGACAGCTGGAGGGGAAGACATGACTTACTGGCGGATGCAACTTCACCCTGATGAACCCGGAGAGGCCATGAAGCACTCAGTCGAGAGCCTTGCTGCTGGCTACATTGGTCTCGATTTTGGGGCCGAAGTCGGTGACATGATGATGACAACACAGGCCGATCTGCCCGACAACCAAAAGGACTATTGGGCGTTCGCGCATGAGATGGAAATTGGCGACAGGGTCTTGATCTTCGTCCACCACTTCCCTTTCGCCCTCGCGACGGTTGCCGGGGACTACAACTACATCCGGACCCCCGCACCAGAGATAGGAGTGTGGTTTCGCCATTTCCGGACAGTCAGCGGTGTCCTGTATTATGGCGATTACGTAACAAATGCTCGCCACTGGGAACCGATTACAATGACGGATACAATTTCGCCTCTCCGTGACCCGTCCTCAAGATCGTATCGACTCCTCGATGCCTGGGCACGCGCAAACAGTTAGAACAGACTGCCTTTCTAGGTCTGCCGCCCTTCGGCGCGCATCAAGGCAAGAACCGCTGAGTTCAAGAACAACTCCGCGCTACGTTGCTTGACGGTCAACTGTCTATAAGGCCGGTTCCAACGCTTGCCGTGCGAGGAGAGTTTCATGCCGCCCGAACTCGCAAGCTACGTTTCATGGGCTGAGGTTAACAACGGTAAAGCTTCCACATTGGCTCAGTTCCGCGAATACTTGGCTAGGTACTCTCGCAGCAAGGTAGTCTATCTGTGCAGCGTATTAAACTCCTTGCTCAACCCTTGGGAGGGTCCCAAGCTCTCACTTGATTCCCATGCGGAGCTCCTCGGTCACGCGTTTCCCCCACCGTTCTCTGAGCGCCTTATCAAGGCGAGCATGAACCCTGCGAACAGACGAATTGTTTTTCATCGCCAGCAGTTATTGTTGGTCGCTAAGGAAGCAATTCTTCATTGCGAAGAGCAGGCACAGGACCCCCTTTTGCTGCCGTACTGGGGAAAGTTGGGCGGGGCGTTCTTGATGGCAAACGACCATCTACATTTTGATCATCCGCACCCTGCCTCTGAAGAGGAGGAAATGATCGGGATGCTTCCGAATTTTGTCCTCGTACAAGAGTACTCGGGTCGTAACCTCCTCGCGCACCGAGTTGTTCGATCTCACCTCATGTACACACGCTTCGCTGCCGCACTGAGTGGGCACCCTGAATATGTGAACTTAGCTCATGTGTTTCAAGACCCGACCGGATTAGCCCTCGTCGAGTACGAAGCGCTTTGCTTTGGCGCGCTAAGCAGGTGCATGAAAATCGACCTCGCCGCATTTAAAGCAAGCCCGGGCGTGTTCCTTCTGTCCGCGAACAACTTTCAGAGCACCGCATTGCCCGGAGACAAGGTGGAGCGATTCTTCGACGAGGTCTCAGCCACAGTTGAGACCTTTCGCTCGGATTTCACGGCAAAGGAGACTGCGCTTGTCGATTTTACCCGTTTTCGTGATAAGCCCTTGGTGCGACACGGGGACACTCTATTTCCCCTTGATTTGGGATTGCTCGCGGAGAAGATTGAAACTGGGCCATTTTGGCGCGTACTTACCGGTCTACCGGACGACCACAACAAGAAGCGCCTGCACGCATTCTGGGGGGCGCTCTTCGAAGAATACCTGAATTGGCTATTTTCCGGGTCAGTAGACGGAAATCTAAACATCTACCACCATTCTCCCAAATACGTGTCCGACGGAAGTCAGGCGTGTGACGGCATAATAAGATGTGGTTCGGTCGCCGTCGTCATGGAGTACAAAGGAAGCACGTTTACAGCGCGTGGGAAATACGGCGGCAGCGGAGACCTATTGGTAGATGAGATCAAGAAGAAACTCGTTAAGGCGGAAAAGGAAAAGAAGGGAGTCACCCAGCTCGCCGACGCAATCCATCGCATGTTCAGCAGATCTAACCCTGCAAGAGTGGAAGGTATTGATCTTTCTTCGGTGAGGACTGTATTTCCTGTTCTGGTGACCCGCGATGAGATTGGCGGAACGATGTTAGTGAACTACCTGCTGAATAAGGAGTTTCAGCAGGTTTTGCATAAGAAAAGAGTGCGGCCTCACCGGGTCACTCCACTCTTTTGCCTCACGGCAGACGAAGTTGAGTACATTTCTGCGTATCTGCGCACAGTCCGCTTCTCCGACATTCTTCAGGACAGATATAACGCCGACGCTTCTCTCAAGATGCCTCTTGCGTTCTTGGAACTTCCATCTCTGGCTGGAAACCTCAGGAATGATCTGCTCAAGCACGAATTTGAAGGGTTTGCCAATGGAGTGAAAGAAGCTCTGTACCCTGATGCTCCTCCATTGAAGCATCCATGGGAGTAAATGGAAGGCGGCGCGGCATCATTTTCTGAAGCCTGCGGTCAACGTGAAAGCCGGACTCTAAAATAGAGAGAAATCGTGGGCTGGCGCAGCCGCTAAGAAGCGACCGTCTGCGCCAGCCCGCCCGTTTCACCTTCGCTTCCGCACGGCATCACGCGTGGATTGATCGTATGTCCACCCAGCCTGCGTAGCGGGCGGAAGATCGTAGCCCATGGCGCAAGGCGTGGGAAAATCGGCCCCCACCCCACCTGAGCCCCGCAAGGGGCGAAAGAAATCACGACCAAAGGTAACGCTCGTCGTAGGCGATGCCATTCTTCTTGAGAAAGGCGATGAATTCCTCCTCGAAGGTCACGCGGCGGTGATGCTTCTCCCGCCCCTGCCGGGGCTTGGGGGGATTTTACCCGAATCCGTTACCCATAGCTCACGCTATGGGCTATCCCGCTTCAGCGGGACCCGCTGTGCGGGCTATGATGCTGAGCAAGGGTAGCGCCCCGATGCATCGGGGCGGCTTTTCGCGTCCGCCCGCGCTCGCCGGGTCGGTTCACTATGGCTTCCCTGCCGGGCAACATGAGTAGGGCCGAACGGCGTTCGGCCCGGGAGCGAGCGCCGCTCGCCCCTACCCGCAGATGGATCGCATGTCCAGGTTGCGGCGTCCGTTATGACCGCTACATCTTGGTGACCGTGGGTTTGGCAAGTTGTTGTAACGCAGGGCTCGCTCTCAAGCCCCTTCTCCCGCAAAGCGGGATCAGGGCAGGCTCTGCGGCTACTCCATTTCTTTGAGGATACGCAGGGCCAGAGAGCAGGCCCTGCGCCACAAGGCCGCGGCCCAGTTGCCCTTGGGATCAGTCATAACGACGTATTTTAGTCCTGTCGTGGTTTACTGAAAAACGTTCCAAGAATATCATCCTGCGCGCCTCGGTCTGTAGGGGCGAGCGGCGCTCGCCCGCACCAGGCCGAACGCCGTTCGGCCCTGCAAGGACCTGTTATTCCGCCCGATCAACAACTGCCGAGATTCTCTGTCGTCCGTCGCGGCGGCTAAGAATCACAGTCGCAACGAGTTTTTCGGCAAACTACAAAGTGGAAGTGGGCAGAAGCCTTTGACCATCCTGCCGCATCGGCATTCGGTGTTGACGAGCCAGATCCTCACAACGGCAAGCGGAGCCGCGCCTCGCATCCGGGGCGATCCTTCCGATTTTCCAACGTAAGGCTCCCACCGTGGGCTTCCGCGATTTGCCGGCTCAAGACCAGTCCAATTCCGGAACCCGTGGGCTTAGTCGTGAAGAACGGGACAAAGAGATTGGAAGTGTTCGACAGCCCTGGACCTTCGTCCTGGATGCGAACCTCCCACTGACCGCCATGGCGAGTCCAGCCCACGCGAACTCCTCCCCCCGTTTCGAGCGCCGCGTCCACCGCGTTGCGGAGCAAGTTGATAAGGAGCTGTTCCAACTGGTCGGGGTCCGCGTGCACGGTCAGTTCGGGGCCCGGGACCAAGGTAATCCCCGTTCGACTTTCAAGTCCGACGACTCGACGCACCAGCGCGCCCGCTTCCACCGGCTGCAGTTTCGGGGTCGGCAGACGGGCGAGCCGGGCATAAGCTTCCATGAAGCGGCTCAACGCCGCCGCACGCGCCTCGATCACCTCCATGCCGCGACGCATGTCGTCTTCCCAATCTGCAGGCCGCGGCTGGCGGTCCAGCATACTTTCCAGAGTGCCGGCCATGGACTTGATGGGCGCCAGGGAATTGTTGAGCTCGTGGCCGAGGACGCGGATCAGCCGCTGCCACGCCTGACGCTCTTCTTCGCGTAAGGGCCGGCTCAAATCCGTCAAGACCATGAGCTGATGAGGTTTCCCACTCTCCCGGAAGGTGCTGCGGCGCATGCCCCAGCGTCCTGCTCCACCCGGAAAGGAGATCGTCAGGGTCCGAGCGGGTTCTCCTTCCAGGCAATCCGCCAATCCCAGTTCTGCCGCGGTTCGGCCCAGAACGCGCTCGTTGGGCTGATCCAGAAGCCGCTCCCCCGCGCGATTCATCAGCCGAAGACACTGTTCGCTGTCGAAGGTGAAAACGGCGACGTCGATTTCCTCCATCACCTTGCGCAGTAAGGCAGTCGCCTCCAGCGCTCCCAGGCGGCGTCCGCGTAGCGCCTCGCCTAAAGCGTTCACTTCCAGCATCACTTCTCCCAGCGCGTCATCGGAGCGCGCGCCCCGGGCGCGAATGGAGTAATCCTCTTCGCGCAAAGCCGCCAGAAGGTTGGAAAGCGTCTGGAGGGGATAAACCAGACGAGAACGGAGGGAAAACGCCGCGCCGAGCCAGAACGCCGCCAAGAATGCCGTCAGCGTCCAACGTGTTCGGGTCGTGTAGTCCCCCAACCACAGGAGAAGGATCGACACCAGCACCGCAGGCAGGCCCGCAAACAAGGCAAAGGACAGGAGCCGGACTTCAAAGCGCATCCGGCGACTGTGGCGAGGGGAGCGCCGTGGAGTGGACCTGCTGCTGGTCACTGCAAGATCATCAGCCATCCGGTTTTCACAAACTGTATTTCTTGAGCCGTCGATAGAGTGCGCTTCGGCTCAGCCCCAGAGCCTCCGCCGCCGCACTCACGTTCCCCTCGTATCGAGCCAGGGCCTTCTTGATCAGGAGACATTCTACGTCTTCCAGGCTCATCGCTTCGAGGCGGCCAACCCCCTCGCGTCCCGCCCGCAAGCCCAGGTCACTGGAACGCACCGCGTCGCCTTGCGCCATCAGGACGGCGCGTTCCACGGCGTGTTCCAGCTCGCGGACATTGCCGGGCCAGGAATAATCCAGCAAAGTCTGCATCGCCGCGCTCTCGAAGCCGACCAGGTGCTTTCGGTAGCGCTGGGAGAACTGGCGGAGGAAATAGTTCGCCAGCAGCGGCAGGTCTTCGCGCCGCTCCCGCAGAGCCGGCAGACGAATCTCGATGGTATTCAGCCGGAAGAGCAGGTCCTCCCGGAATCGCCCGGCCTGGATCTCCTGGGAGACGTCGGCATTGGTCGCCGACAAAACGCGCACATCCACGCGCCGCGTTTTCGAAGACCCCACTCGCTCCAATTCACCGGTTTCGAGAACCCGCAGGAGCTTGGCTTGCAGATTCGGCGGGACGTTGGCAATCTCGTCGAGGAAGAGGGTTCCTCCCTCGGCAAGTTCGAACCGGCCCACCCGATCCGTCTTGGCATCGGTGAAGGCGCCCTTGACGTGGCCGAACAACTCACTTTCGAAGACCCCTTCGGAGAGCCCGCCGGCATTCACCGTGACCATGGGCCGCGAGGCGCGTTCCGAGAGGGCGTGGAGACTTCGCGCCACTACTTCCTTGCCCGTCCCATGTTCGCCCGTAATCAACACATTCGCATCGGAGGGACCGACGCGCGCGAGCAAGTCCAGCACGGGTCGCATGGCCGGCGATTCCGCGATCAGGGTGGGCCGGCCTTCCGCCCGCAGAAGGCGATTTTCCGCCTCCAGCCGTTGTCCCTCCCGCAGCGCGTGGCTCAACTCGATCTGTGTCCGGAGTATCGCGAGGAGGCGAGCATTGTCCCAGGGTTTCTGGATGAAATCCCGGGCGCCCCGCCGCATCGCCTCGACGGCGAGACTCACGCTCCCCCAGGCAGTCATGACCACCACGGGAAGTGTGCTGTCCATCGCCTGCAAGCGCGAGAGGATATCCAAACCCTCCTGGCCGGAGGTGGTGTCGCGCGCGAAGTTGAGGTCCGTGAGGATCAGGTCAAAGTCCTTGGACTCCACGGCCGTCGTGATGCCCCCGGGTGAGGTGGCAGATTCTGTTTGATAGCCCTCCGCCTTCAGCAGCAAGCGCAGGGCTTCCAGGACGTCCGCTTGATCGTCAGCGATCAGGATTCTTTTGGTCTGAGAGGTGTTCATGGTCGCTTGGGCCGGACTCCATCTTATCATTGAGTGATTTAGTGATTGAGTGATTGTGCGATTGAGGAAGCGAGGTGCGCAGCTTTCAGCGATCAGCAGTCAGCGGTCAGCCGAGTGCGGGTAGTGCACCAAGTCGTAGCTGATAGCTGAACGCTGAATGCTGAGAGCAGTTGCAATAACTTGATGACTCAATCACTCAATCGCTCAATCACTCAATGATTCAGTTCCCTGTGATCCAACCGTCCTGCAGCTTGATGATGCGGTGACCGTAAGCGGCGTTCGCCTCCGAGTGGGTCACCTGGACGATGGTGGTCCCTTCGTTGTTCAGCTTCTTGAACAACTCCATGATCTCTTTTCCCTGGCTCGAATGCAGATTGCCCGTGGGCTCATCGGCAAGAATCAACTTGGGGCTTGCGATCACGGCGCGTGCCACAGCGACCAACTGTTGCTGCCCGCCGGAAAGCTGGCTGGGAAATAGATCCTTTTTCCCGACGATCTGAAACCTGTCGAGGGTATCGCCGACCAAAGCCTTCCTTTCAGCGGGTTTCACGTCACGGTAGGAAAGAGGAATGTCAAGATTCTCGGCAACCGTCAGGTTGTCCAGCAGGTGATATTGCTGGAAGACAAAACCGACGTAGCGTTTGTTCAGCTCCATGCGTTTCTTGGGATCGAGCTTGTGGACAGGCTGTTCGAAGAAGAAGAATTCTCCCTCCCAGCCGGAATCGAGCATTCCCAGGATGCTGAGCAGCGTTGACTTACCCGCGCCCGACGGCCCCATGATGGTGACGAATTCACCCTCAGGGATGTCCAAAGCGATACGCCGCAGCACGTAATAGCGGCCTCCCGCCAAGGGATAGTACCGGTCTAGATTCCGCATTTTGATCATGGCATTGTCCCTAAATTGGGCGATTGAGTGATTTAGCGATTGAGTGATTGAGAATCGCCAAGATCTTGGGAAATCGCTCGATCACACAATCACCGGATCACCCGATCGCCGGATCTCCCGATCACCTGATTACGTCATTCGTATCTGAGTGCCACCATGGGATCAACCTTGGTCGCCCGCCTCGCGGGAAGGTAGGTGGCCAGCAGCGCGACGCCAACCAGCAGCAACGCCACAGCCCCAAACGTCAGAGGATCGGTTGGCTTGACATCGTAGAGCAGGCTTGCCAGCAGGCGCGTCAACGCCGAAGCCCCTGCCAGGCCAAGCGTCACTCCCAAGGCGGTCAACACAAGTCCATTCCTGATCACCATTACCAGCACCGAACCCCGGCTTGCCCCCAAGGCCATACGGACACCGATCTCGTGGGTGCGCTGGGTCACTGCATAAGAAACGACGCCGTAAATCCCCACCACCGCCAGGATGAGCGCCAGAGCGGCGAAGAGGCCCAGCAGAACCATGGAGAATCGCCGGCTGGCAAGCGAGTCAGCAAGCCTCTGCTCCATCGTTCTGACGTCGAAGGCGGGCACATCTTTGAACGCTGCACTAATTTGCGCTTGCACCGCGGGGAGCAGGCTCATGGGGTCGGAGGAGGTACGGACCGCCAAGCTCATCCAAGGCGGAGCCTCTTGTAAGAAGGGCACGCACATTTCCGGTCGAGTTTCGGCCTCCAAGCCAAATTCCTTTACATCGCCGACTACGCCCACAATCGTGAGCCACCGGCCCTTATCCCATTCGTAACTGATGCGCCTGCCCAGGGGACTCTCCCCCGGCCAGAATCGGCGACTCATGGTTTCATTGATGATGACGACCCCCGAACCAGGACCGGTATCTTGCTCCGCGAACGGACGCCCAGCCTTTACTGGAATGCCCATCACCCGGAAGTAATTGGGGCTCACAAATCGAATCTCGGCTGTTGGATAATCGGCAGACGAGACGGGCATACTTCCTTCGCTCACAAAACGAAAGATCTGTTCCCTTCCGCTCAGCGGAAGGTCACTGACCATTGCGGCAGATTCCACCCCCGGCAATGCCTCAATCCTCTGGAGGACCTGATCGTAGAGTTTCCCTCGTCCGCTCCAACCATACGCGGGTACGGGCGGGCTGAACCGCATGGTCAGGATGTTGGCAGGCCTCAAGCCCAAGTTGACATTCAGCAAGCGCAGGAAACTGCGCGTCAGTAATCCGGCGCCAATGACCACCACCACCGTGAGGGCAACTTCGCATACCACAAGCAGGCGGCGAAGCTTGCCCCCGCCGGTACTACCACCCAATCTCGTGCTGCCTTCCTTCAGGGATTCATCCAGATTGGGTGTGGAAGCATAAGCTGCGGCGGGCAGTCCGAACAGAGTCCCGGTCAAGAGTGACGCCGCAAGCGTAAACAAGAGGATTCTGCCGTCGAGCTGAATCTCTCCCACGCGAGGCAGGTTACCGGGAGCAAGGGAAACCAGCCGGTCCATGCCCCAAAGGGCCAGCAGACAACCCAGCGCCCCGCCGAGCAGCGCGACGAACAAGCTCTCAACAAGCGATTCCTGAATCAAGCGCCCCTGGCTAGCGCCCAATGCCGCGCGGATGGCCATCTCCTTCTGTCGCGCCGGAGCTCGAGCCAAAAGCAAATTGGCGACGTTGGCGCAAGCAATGAGCAGGACAAGCAGTACCGCGCACCACAGCATGAGCAGCGCGGGGCGGATATCCCTCACCATCTCATCCCGCAGCGCTCGGACCGTCACCTCCCAACCGGTGTTCTCGTCCGGGGCTTGCCTCTCCAGACGGCGGGCGATGTTGGTCATATCCGCCTGGGCTTGCGCAACGGTCACGCCCGGCTTCAGTCGCGCCAGCACGAACAAGCGGTGGGCAAACGAATAGTCCCGGGTGGTCATGAAACGCCGAGGTATCCACGCCTGCTCCTCACTGAGGAATCGGGCAGGCATCACGCCCACGATCATGCAGCTTTCGCCGTCCAGCGTGATAGCCCGCCCCAGGATGTTCGTGTCCGCTCCAAACCGCCGCTCCCAGAAGCCCTGACTCAAGACCACGACACGCCCGCCCCCTTGCCAATCCTCCGAGGGGAGGAATGTCCGCCCCAGGGCCGGCTGCACGCCATAGATGGAGAAATAGTTGGAGCTCACTGCGGCCACCCGAATCCGTTCGGCCTCACCGTTGCCGGAGAAATTGAGGTCAAAAGAGCTGCGGGCTGCCATCCCCTCAAAAACACGGTTCTGTCTAACCCATTCGCAGAACCGGTTCCCTTCGACAGGATGGCGTTCCCACCCTTTTCTTCGGTTGTTCTCCCACACCACCACCAAGCGGTCGGGATCTTTGAAAGGCAGTGGACGGAATAGCACCGCGTTGACGACGCTGAAGATCGCCGTGTTCGCCCCGATGCCCAGCGCCAAGGTAATAATCGCCACCGCCGTGAAACCGGGGTTCTTCGCCAACATCCGTACGCCGAACTTTAAATCCTGGAACAAAGTCCTCACGGGCTTCCTCGCGTTGGGTCATCCAGCCATCGGGTCATCGGGCCATTTGGTGATTGAGCGATTTAGCGATTACATGATTGATCGAGGAGATTCTTGGCAATCGCTCAATCACCAAATCACCCAATCACTCCATCGCAAAATCGCTCAATCACTCCGTTCCGGCGGCCAAGATGCCTGCGCTCCCAACTCACCCGATCAACCGATTCATGCCTGCGTCTCTTCCACAATCTGTCCGTCGAAGAGGTAGACGGTTCGCTCCGCGAAATTCGCATAGCGGGGATCGTGTGTCACCATGCAGATGGTGGCGCCTTCCCGGTGCAGGTCGCGAAGCAAATCCATCACGGCTTCGCCATTCTTGGAGTCCAGGTTTCCGGTAGGCTCGTCCGCCAGCATGATGGACGGCTTCCCCACCAGAGCCCGGGCCACCGCCACGCGCTGCTGCTGGCCCCCGGAAAGCTGCGCCGGATAGTGCTTCATGCGATGCGACATCCCCACGCGCTCCAGCGCCTCCTGCACGCGCTCGCGGCGCTCCGGGCCCGACATGCCGCGATAGGTCAGGGGCAATTCTGCATTCTCGTAAACCGTGAGGTCACCGATCAGGTTGAAGGCCTGAAAGATGAATCCGATCTCCCGGTTCCGGATGCGGGTTCGCTCCGAGATCGAAAGGTCTTCGACGGCGGCACTATTCAGCATGTACTTCCCATCCGTCGGCGAGTCGAGCAGGCCGAGGATGGAAAGCAGGGTGGACTTGCCGCAGCCCGAGGGGCCGGAGATGGAAACGTACTCGCCGCGCTTGATCTCGAGATAAATGCCGGAAAGGGCGTGCGTCTCCACCTCGTCCGTAAAGAAGACCTTCGTGACACCCTCCAAGTGGATGAGTGTATGCCCTGACCCGTTCGACTTCGATTTCACCTTGCTCTGCGTCTGATCCGTCGATTCCGCCATTGGTTCCATGATGTTCTCCTTAAGTCTGACTTCCCATCAGTTTCGCGGCTCCCACTCGTGCTCTTCCTCGAATGCGCCAACGAACATTGCATCTTTGAAACTCGACATTCGCAACTCGCATTGCCCTCGGCGACTCTGTAAGTCACTCCCTCTCCCGATGGACCGATCATTCACGGACTCCGTGATTCAGTGACTCAGTTCTTCAATCACTCCATGACTCAATCGCCAGATCACTCCCTTGCGCTACTCGTAGCGCAAGGCCACCATGGGATCGACCTTCGTCGCCCGCCGCGCGGGGAGATATGAGGCGAGCAACGCGACCGCGACGACAACCGCGGTGCCGGCCGCATAGGTCAAGGGGTCGAGGGGCTTCACGCCGTAGAGCCGACCTGACATGACCTGGGCCACGGCAAAAGCCGCAACCAATCCCACTGCCGCGCCCAACCCTCCCAAACGAATCCCCCGCCCCAAGACCATCCTCAGAACGTCCCCTTGCCGCGCCCCCAGCGCCATGCGGATGCCGATTTCATGCGTGCGCCGGTTCACCAGGTAAGCCACGACTCCGTACAGGCCCACAGCCGCCAGGAATATCCCGAGAACGCTAAGGCCCGCCAGGAGTGAAACGGAGGCCCGTTCCTCCCCCAAAGCGCTTCGCATGTACTCTCGCAGGGTGGTGGCTTCGACAACCGGGAGGTTCTTGTCCACTGACTGCGCCTCCCGCAAGATGGTATGGGCCAGTGCCTCCGAATCCCCCGCCGTCTCAACGAAGAGCATGGCCTCGAAGGAGAACATCTGCGAGAAAGGGAAGAACATGTAGGGTTCCGGTGCATCGTGGAGATAGACGTACTTTCCGCTTTCAACGACCCCGACAATCTGATAGTCCTTGCGCTCAATGCGGAGAAAACGGCCGAGCGCCTCTTGAGCTGGCCAAAACTGCCGTGCCATAGTCTCGTTGACGATGACCGCGTTCGTGGCGGCGGGCGTATCCAGTCGGCTGAAGTCACGGCCTCGCAGGATGCGCGTCCCTACGGTGCGGAAGAAATTCGGGGTAACGATGTTGTAGCGGATGTTCAGGTGAGCCCTTCCGGGCGACAACTCCATTCCCGGGATGGTGACGTCCTGTGTTTCTCCCCTTTCCTCGGGAGTCAAAGGCGGTCGCCGCGCATAGCTGGCGCGCACGACGCCGGGAAGCGATTCGAGACGCGCCACCAGCGACTGGTACAGCGCCGCCGATTGCGTCTCGTTGTAGCCATAGAGCGTGGGTGGCGCCATGGTCAGCATCAAGACGTTCTTATTCCTGTCGAATCCGGGGTTGATCCGCTGACTGAACAGCAGGCTCCGCAGCAGCAGGCCCGACCCGACCAGCAGGACCAAGCAGAGCGCAGTTTCACCGGCCACCAAGGCGCTGCGGAGCGGGAAGCGGCCGGATGATGGGCGCCCGAGACGCGGGTCCTCGCCCTTCAGAACAGGAACCAAATCAAACCGCGAGGAATGAAGCGCCGGCGCCAGCCCAAAGACCAGTGCGGTGAGAAGCGAGAGGGCCGCGGTAAACAGCAGCACGCGGAAGTCCAGCCGCACGTCTGTTCCCAGCAGGGCTGTTGAAAGTGGCGGTAGAGCAGGAAGAAGGTTGATGAGCCACCCAGCCAGGACCAGTCCGAGGACTCCCCCTGCCCACGCCAACAAGAGGCCTTCCGTTAGAAGTTGCGCCACCAGCCGCCGCTGGCCAGCCCCCAGAGCCAAGCGCATCGCAATTTCCCTTTGGCGACGCTCGGTCTGGGCCAAGAGTAAATTGGCGACATTCGCGCATGAAATCAGCAAGACCAAGCTAACCATCGCCATCAGAAACAGCCCTGACCTCAGGCCCTGCCGAGCTTCTTCCGCCGCCGATATTACGCCGAAACCATTCCCTTTGTTGGTGGCGGGATAGGCCTGCGCGAGCCGGTTCGCCAGAGTTTGCAACTGCGTCCGCGCCTGCTCCAACCGTGCCTTTGGCTGAAGACGCGCCACCAGTTCGAACCAGCGGTTATCGCGACCTTCGAATTCAACCCCCGCACCCGGAACCATGGTGACCCATGCTTTGGGCGTAACCCACACATCGGTCGGCGATCCTTTCTCCAACCCGTGGAATTCTTGCGGAGTGGCGCCCAGCACCGTAAAGTCCTTGCCATCCAACAGAATGACTTGCCCAGGTAGCCCAGGGTCTGCGCCGAAGCGCCGTTGCCAGAGTCCGTAGCTGACGACGACCGCGTGCCCCTCCTCCTCCGCTTGATCGGGCCGGGTCGAGAAGGTGCGTCCAAGCGCTGCGTTGACCCCAAGAACCGCGAAATAATTCTCTGAGACTACGTCCACGGTAACCATTTCTCCCTGCCCTTTGCCGCTCACAAACGCACCACGTTGCCCATAAGCCAGCACGCCCTCGAAGGCCGAGACCTGATTCCGGATGTCCAGATAATCGGGGTAGGAAGAACTAGTGAATCCTGTTTCCTTCGCCGGATTCGTGGAAACCACCACGAGCCGGGAGGGATTCTTGACCGGCCAAGGCCGCAGGAACATTCCGTCGACAATACTGAAGACCGTGGAATTAGCGCCTATTCCGAGCGCCAACGAAAGCACCGCCACGGCGGAGACGCCGGGGTTCTTCGCCAGCATCCGCAGGCCGTATTTCAAGTCCTGGAACAGAGCACTCATCATCTTCCTCGCGTCGGACCATTGAACCATCGGACCATTAGAGGAAAAACCGAAGCTCGAAATTCGGTATCTACCTTGCGAGTTTCGAATTTCGATTTTCGAGTTTCTCTTCCAGTCATTCATTCACCCGATCACCAGATCACCCGATTTCTTCACTCATATCTCAGCGCCACCATCGGATCGACCTTGGTCGCCCGTCGTGCGGGGATGTAGCAGGCAACGAGTGACACTAGGCACAGCAAAAACGCCACCGCCGCATAGGTCAGTACGTCGGTAGTCGTAACGCCGAAGAGTACACTTTTCAGATAGCGTGTCAGCGCGAGTGACACCGCGATGCCCGCGGCCAAGCCGGCCAGGGTCAGAAGCAGACCCTGGCCCAGCACCAGCCGGAAAACGTCTGCTCGCTGAGCTCCGACCGCCATGCGAATGGCAATCTCATGTGTGCGCTGCCGCGTCGAGTAAGCGATCACTCCGTAGATACCCACTGCCGCGAGGATTAGGGCGAGTAATCCAAAGGCGCCCGCGAAGGTTCCAGCGACCCGTTCGAAGATGCTCCCCAACCGCATGCTCGACTTGAGGGTCGTCACGCCGAACACGGGCAAATCGGCGTTGAGCTCATGGACAGTTCTTTCGACCGCCGGGGCGTAAGCCTGCGGATCACCTGACACCCGCGCGTGAATCATCACTAGGTCGCGGTAGCGCTGGTAAAGCGGCTGGAAGAAGACGGGCTCCGGGGCATAAACCAAGCGGCGGTACTTGCCATTTCGAGCCACGCCCACGACGGTGAACCACTGCCCGTATACGCTAACCCTCTTGCCAAGCCCGTCCTGACCCGGCCAGTACCGATTGACAAACTCCTGATTGACGATCGTGACCCGCTGTGACTTCTCGGCGTCCTGCTCGGTAAATTCACGCCCGGCGACGAGAGGAGTTCGCATGGTCCGAAAGTAGTTCGGACCCACGATGGCACGGCTGACCTCCATCGATTCGTGGGGCTGGGGAACGTAACCATCGGGACTGACGAAATCGCTGTGAAGGGTGAAACTGAGCGGCGAGAAATCCGCCAGAGTCGCCGACTCAACCCCTGGCAGGGCTGCGAGCTTCGAAAGCAGTTGCCGGTCGAACGCAATGCCTTGTGCTTCGGAATAGCCCATGGGCCCGAGCTCGTAGGAAGCCAGCAGCACGTGGTTGGGATCGAAACCGGGATCCAACCGCTGGGCGTTCTGCAAGCTGCGGATGAACAGACCGGCGCAAATCAGCAGGAGCAGCGAGAGGCAGATTTGCGCCACCACCAACGCGCTCGAGAGCCGCGACTTGTGGAGTCCCGCCGTCATGCTGCCAGCTTCCTCCTTCAGAACTGCGATGGGGGTGAGGCTGGACGTGCGCAGCGCCGGAAGCACGCCGAAAAGCGCGGCGGTAACAATCGAGATGAGCAGGGTCGCCAGGAGCACGCCGCGGTCGATGTGGCCATTGAGCGTGAGCGGCAAACTCGTCGTGGGGGGAAAGAAGGCGGCAAACGTCCCGGCCGTCCAGGTGGTGAGCGTCAGGGCGAGCGCGCCGCCGACTAGAGCCAACAGGAGGGTTTCCACCAGGAGCTGGCGGATCAGCCGCCAGCGGCTGGCGCCCATGGACAGGCGCAGAGCAATCTCACGCCGCCGGGTCACGGAGCGTACCAGCAACAGATTGGCAACGTTGGCGCAGGCCAGCAAAAGCAACACGGCCGCCAACGCCAGCAACATGGGCAGTGTCTTGTACAAATAAACGTTGGCTCCGAAAGGCGAGCGCCAGAGCGGATCGAGCGTAATCTGGCTGGGGCCGCGATCGACGTTGCGAGAAGTCTCGATAATCTGCTGCATCAGGAGGTTCAGTTCCCCCTCGGCTTGCCGGCGATCGACGCCGGGCTTGAGTTTTCCAAGCACTTGGAGCCAGAAGACGCCGCGATCCTCAGGGCGAGTCGGGCCCCAAACGAATTGGTCCATTCCCAGAGGAATCCACACGTCCGTGCGCAGACCGGTCTTGCATCCCTGAAAATCCGGCGGAGCGACTCCGACGATCGTGTACAGGTGCCGGTTGATCTGAATCGTCTTGCCAATGATGGATCGGTCGGAACCGAAGCGCGCACGCCACAGGCTTTCGCTGATTACAGCTACCGACCCTCCTCCACGCCTCTGTTCTTCCGCCGGCAGGAAACCACGACCGAGGATGGGACGCACGCCGAGCACATCGAAGTAATTAGCAGAGGTCAGAGCCCCATAAATGCGCTGAGGCTTGTCGGTGCCGGCAAGGGACATGAAATCGTCGTGGTACGCCAGGAGGCCGGAGAAACTCTGGGTATGGTCACGGAGATCCAGGTAATCAAGATAAGAGAAAGGGGGAGTGGGGTGCTCACTACGTTCTCCCCTCATGACAGAAACCAGGTCGTTGGTGCGAGCGACTCCAGGAATGGGGTTGAGCAGGGTGGAGTTGATCCAACTGAAGATGGTGCTGTTGGCGCCGATGCCGAGGGCCAGAGTCACCGCCGCCACCGCCGTGAAGCCGGGATTCTTCGCCAGCACGCGTAGGCCGTAACGCAAGTCCTGGAGCACCGTACTCATGTATCCTCACCCTTGAGCTTTCAGCAGTCAGCGTTTAGCTTTCGGCTACTGCCCACCGGGCTGCTCGTTCTTTAGCTGAATGCTGATGGCGGATCGCTGATTGCTTCATTCATACCTGAGCGCCACCATGGGATCGACCTTCGCCGCACGCCGAGCGGGAAGCAAGCAGGCCAGGAAAGCCACCAGCAGAAACATGCCCGTGCTGCCGACGTACGTGATCAGGTCGCTCCCGGTGATCCCGAAAAGACTGCTTTGCAGGAGCCGTCCGACTCCCCAGGCCCCGGCCAATCCCAACAGGATCCCCGGCAGGACAAGCCTGAATCCCCGCCACAAGACGCCTTGCAGGATTTTCGCCCTGGACGCGCCGAGCGCCATGCGGATGCCCATCTCGCGCGTGCGGCGACTGACGATGAACGCGAGCACTCCGTAGATGCCTACCAAGGCCAGCAGCAGGGCAGTGCCAGCAAAAAAGGTGAACAGGTTCATGTTGAAACGGCGGCCGGAGAGGGTGCCGGCGATGCGGGCCGTCATGGGCTGCACATCGGAGATCGGCTGATCACCGATGACTGGCAGGAGGGTCGTGCGCATGGAGGCCACGAGGCTGGCGGGATCCATGCGGGTACGTATTGCCAAGTACATGTCCGTCGGCACGGGAAACTGATGCACCGACAAGTAGAATTCGGGATTCTCACCTCGATCCAGCCCATACTGAGTCGTGTTGCCTACAACGCCGACGATCTGCACGAAGAGACGCGGTTCGTTCGGAGGAGTCCTGGGACGGAACCGTTTGCCGACGGGATCTTCACCCGGCCAGTACTGTGCGGCCATGCGCTGACTGATGACTCCATCGAAAGGCAGGTCTTTGAAGATGGTGTAGTAGCCTTGCCGCTTGATATCGAAGCCGGGGGGAACGACGGGTTGGGGTTCCCGGCCATTCAGCAACCGGCCGCGCACGAGAGGAATGCCCATGGCGCGAAAATAGCCCGCGCTCACAATATGTAAACTTACGTCAGAAACATTGGCTGGTGCCGGCTCCGGCCGCCCTTCTGGATAAATGGGCAGACTAGAGTTCGTTCCGCTAAAAGGAAGCGTCGTGATGACGGCACATGCGTCCACTTCAGGCCGGTTGCCGACAGTCTCGAGAATCCGTTCGTAGTAGGCCGTGAAACTGAACGGAGCGCGCAGGAACTGGCCCAGGGACGGTGAGGGCAGTTTCAGTGCGAGGACGCGCTCCGGCTGGAAACCGGGGTCGACCTGCGTCAGCCGGCCCAGACTGCGGATCATCAGACCTGCGCCCACAAGCAGCGTGAACGCGAGGGCCACTTGGCTCACGACCAGCAGATCCCCGGCACGAAACCTGCCACCCGGCGTGCGCGGGACGCGCTCAGTGCCTTTCAGGGCGTCGATGGGATTGGCGTGGGACAACCGCCAGGCCGGAGCGAGACCGAAACCGATGCCGGTGGCTAGGGTGACGGAGACGACAAACAGCAGGACGCGCAAGTCGAGACCAGGGCTGATGCCTGCCACTTGCTGCATCCCGAGCGGAACCAAGCGGAAAACCAAGGCATAGATCCACAGGCCAAACAGCCCACCAACCGCTCCCCCGCCGATCGCCAGCAGGAGACTTTCGGCCAGCAACTGGCGCATCAACTGGAGGCGTGAAGCGCCCAGGCCGACGCGGATGGCCATCTCACGCTGGCGGCCGGCGGAGCGGGCCAAGAGCATGTTGGCCAGATTGACGCAGGCGATCAGCAGGATGGTGCCCACTGCGCCGAGCAGCAGGAAGAGCTGCGTGCGCACCGGGCCCGCGATGTGTTCGCGCAGGGGCATGACGTTCGCCACGATGCCGGCGTTGGCTTCGGGATACTGTCTCTGGAGTCGCCGTGCGATCATGTCCATCTGCGTCCGCGCGGTTTCCAGTGTCACGCTGGGCTTCAGGCGCCCGATCACGAAAGTACTTGCGCGGGTCATCCGGGCTGTCATGCCCATCTGCTCCGCATACGGCGCCAGAGGCAGGCACACGTCGGCCGGCTGGATGAACCTGAAAGCCGCGGGTAGGATGCCGGCCACGGTGACCGATTGCCCCTCCAGCGAAATCGCCCGGCCCACCAGATCCGGATCAGCGGCAAAGTACTTCTGCCAGGCGGTGTACGAAATCCAGGCGACCGGGGCGGCCCCAGCCTGGTCGTCTTCGGCAATCATGCCCCGGCCCTGGACGATGCGGACTCCTAGTGCGGCGAAGAAGCCGTGCGAGACCATCAGGGTGGGAATCCGCTCCACGCTGTCAACCGTTCTCAACATTCCGCTGTCAATTTGGTAGATGGACAGTTCAGAGAAGACATTCTGCTGGGCACGCCAGTCGAGGAAGTTGGGATAGGAGACCGATCCATCGCGGGAGAAAGTGCTGTTGCGCTCTGTGATCCAGAGCAAACGATCGGGATCGGGATAAGGCAGCGCGCGCAGGAATGTGGTGTTCACCACATTGAAGATCGCCGTGTTCGCACCGATGCCGAGCGCGAGCGTGAGAACCGCCACGGCCGTGAAGCCGGGATTCTTCCCCAGCATGCGCAAACCGTAACGGAGGTCCTGGAGCAGCGTAGTCATTCTGCAGCCCCCTCAACCGCCAGAACGAGCAGCGTGGCGTCGTCGTTCCATTTATCTCCGGTGAATTCTCGGAGCGCCGCCATGATCTTTTCCCTTATGGCGCCAGGCCGAAGGTGCCGATGAGTTGTGACCAGCGCAATCAAGCGCTCTTCCTTGAACTCCTCTCCTCGCGCGTCGGTGGCCTCCGTGATCCCGTCTGTAAACAAGATGAGGCGGTCGCCGGGGGCAAGCTCCACCTGCCCCTGTTGGCAAGCCCAGTTTGGCATCAAGGCCAGAACCGGCCCACCCTCTCGCAACCGGCTGCACGAGCCATCCCGGCGAACCAACAGGGGAGGGTTGTGCCCCGCATTGACATACGATAGGCGTCGGGCGGGTGCGTCGAGAAGGCCGTAAAAGAAGGTGATGAAGCGATCCTCTCCGACATAAGGCAGAGTGGCTCGGTTGACCCGGGCGCAGAGGTCCGAGGGCTGCACTTGCAGCCCCGCGAAGCCGCGGACCGTGGCTTGCAGGTTCGACATCAAGAGCGCGGCCGGAACGCCTTTTCCAGCGACGTCGCCGATGCACACCGCCAGCGACTTCTCGTTAAACTTCAGCACATCAAAATAGTCGCCGCCCACGCTCCGCGCCGGCCGCCAGGCCGCGTCGATTTCGTATCCCGGAACCTGCGGGATATCCACGGGCACCAAGCGCTCCTGAACTTGGTGAGCTTCCTGGATTTCCTCCTCACGCTGGCGCAGTTCGTGCATCGCCTGTTGAGCCCGGACCGCGTCTTTGGCTTGCTTTTGCCGAGCCCGCCGGCGCATCCGGCCCTGTTCAATCTGTTTGCGGAGAGTCTCGAGCAGCCGGGCGTTGTCCCAGGGCTTTTGGACGAAATCGCCCACGCCGTGCTGCATCGCTTCTACGGCGACATCAACGCTGCCCCAGCCGGTCATCACGACGATGGGCAGGTCACCCAGCGTTTCAAGGCGAGCCAGAAGATCCAATCCCTCTCGGCCGGAGGTCGTGTCGCGGGCGTAATTCAGGTCCATCAGGAGCAGGTCGAATTGGTTCCCGCCCAGCGCCTCCAGGATCGCTGCGGGCGAACTGACCGTGTGGACCTGGTAGCCGTGGTTCCGGAGCAGCAGACCCAGAGCTTCCAGCATGTCCGGCTGGTCGTCGGCGATCAGGACCCGGGCCGTGGCCGTACCCTCGACATTCGCAGCCTCTTCCACCATGGTGCTCATACTCACGTCACTTCATTGATTCATCGGGCCGTCGGGCCGTCGCTGCGGCTCTCATCATTCAGCGCTCAGCTTTCAGCTAATGCTTAGCGTGCTACCCGCACTTGACTGACCGCTGCCTGCAGATAGCTGATCGCTGAAAGCTGATCACTTTATTCCAGCCGGACGCGGTTGAAGGCGTCCCATGCGGACATATCCGAAAGGACGACTTTGTCACCGGGCTGCAATCCGCCCAGAATTTCGACAGAATTCACCGAGGCCCGGCCCAACTTCACCTGCACGCGGCTGGCGCCCTTGCCGTCCTCGTCGAGCTTGAAGATGCCCACCGTGCTGTTGGGCTGGCCGAAGGCGGGGCGACCGACGTAGACAACGTCGGCAAGGTTCTCGAGTTCAATGGTGCCTTCCACACTCAGATCGGGGCGCGCACCTTTGGGAAGCGGGCCATCCAGTTTAACGTCCACGGTCACCGTTCCGTTTTGCACCGCGGGGTCAACCCGCATGACGTGGCCGGGGATAACGCCATTGCGCGTATCGATGGAAGCCGATTGCCCGATTTGCACGTCCTTGGCCTGGGTCTCAGGAATCTTGAGCTGCGCCTTGAGCTTGGCGGGCTGCACGACCTTGGCCAGAATCGTGCCGGCCGTGACGCGCTGACCGACTTCCACGGAAAGCTCCTGCATGACGCCATCGGCGCCGGCACGCACGCGCAGGGAATCAAGCTGGGCTTTCTTCAGTTCGTACAGGGCGCGCAACTGCTCGACGCGCGCCTGCTGGGCATCCAGTTGAGCCTTTACAGAAGCTGCGCTCACGGCGAGGCGCTGCTTTTCAATCTCGTTGCGCGTGGCGAGTGCTTCCGATTTGGCGCGCGTAACCTTGGCGTTCAACTCCGCGCCCAAGCCGAGCTTGGCGAGTTCCGCGTCCTTCTCAGCATTCAGGTTGGCTTCCGTGTAGTCCGATTGCACCGTCGCCGCCGCGGCTTTCTGGTCAAGGAGCTGGCTATCGAGCTGCGCCTTCAGGCTCTTGTGCTGTGCCTCGGCGGCTTTCAGTTGCCATTCGGCATCCAGAGTGGCTTGTTCCTGCTCGGGGTTGGCCAACTCCATGATTACGGTGTCGGCTTTAACCAGAGTGCCGGCGAGGATGAACCTTCGCACCACACGCCCGTCGGTGGTGGCCGGGATCCAGAGGATTTCTTCGGGGACGAGACTGCCCAGACCACGAACCTGTAAGAGCATGGGACCGCGCTTCACCGTGTCGACCCACACGGTGGCTTTGTCCACGCTCGGCGCGGCCGGTTTGAGCCGAGAAAGACCGAGGCTGACTGAGCCGATCGCCAGCAGGCCGACGACAAGATAAATCAGACGACGTATGCGTCGTTTGCGGATTGCGGACTCACGTGGGATATCCATTTGAATCTCCGGGATGAATTAAGCACGGAGCGTACCATTGTCCTGTGGTGGCTAACCGCAAGCAAAACAAGGGGCTATGGGCTCACCATGAGGCTTCATCCGGTGGGGCAGTGTTCGTTTATGGGATTGCGCTTGGCGATACCGAACAGGGCAAGATGCCCCGGATCTGTCGAAGTTGCTCAGGAACTCTCAAGCGGGATTTCACATGCGGGGCGCCGTACGAGCAGGGTATGCCGCGATTCCGCGGAGCTCAATGGTGTAGGATAGGAGGAGAGGTTGCTTCCATGCTCCGGCTCGTTTCGCTCGCGATGGTCCTCTATTCGTACTTCCTGGTTCGAACCAGTCTTCCCGAACTCCCGCGGTGCATCCCGACACACTTCAATGCCGCCGGAGAGCCCAACGGCTGGGGAAGCCCCGATACCCTCTGGACCCTTCTGGGTGTGCAGATTCTTGTCAGCGTAATCTTTCTCGGCGTGCCCTATCTAGGCCAACGATTCCCGCAGACTGTTAATCTTGGACTGCGCAGGCTGGGCGACTACACTCCCGAACAGCGGCTGCGCATCCTGCCTCTGCTGCACGACTGGATGGGATACATGAGCATCCTGGCGAACCTGTTTTTCGTGGCCCTGCTGCGCGATTTCATTCACGCAGCTGTGCAGCCCCACCCACGCCTGCACATCGGCTGGCCGCTGGGACTCCTCCTCGGCGGCGCATTGGGTCTCACTTTCTATTACATTCGGAGGATCAACCGGGCGGCAAAAGAGGAAGCCAGGAGCTAGCGACTACCCGGCCTCACGCTTTGACATGCTCCGCCACCGCCGCGGCGAAATCCTCCGTGCTGCTTTTCCCGCCCAGGTCGGGCGTAAGCACGCGCCCTTCGGCCATCACGGCCTTCAGCGCCGTCATGACGCGTTCAGCCGCGGTCGTTTCGCCCAGGTGTTCCAGCATCAGCGCGGACGCCCAAATGGCGGCGATAGGATTGGCAATGCCCCGCCCCTCGATATCCGGAGCGCTGCCGTGCACGGGCTCAAACATGGGCGGCCCACGGCGTTCCAGGGGATTCAAGTTGGCGCTCGCGGCAAGTCCCAGGCTACCCTGCAAGGCGCCTCCGAGGTCAGTGAGGATGTCGGCGAAGAGGTTCGAGCCCACCACCACGTCCAAGCTTTCCGGGTGAGTGATCATGCGCGCGGCGAGGGCATCCACGTGGTAGCTGGCCACGCTCACCTCGGGGTACTCACGCGCCACTTCCCGCACGACTTCATCCCACAGCACCATGGTGTACTGCATGGCGTTGGATTTGGTGGCGCTGGCCAGCCGCTTGCGAGGCCGTCGTCGCGCCTGCTCGAAGGCATAGCGGACGATGCGCTCCACGCCCTTGCGCGTGAACACCACCTGCTGAACGGCGACTTCGTCCTCCGTGCCGCGCTTGAAGCGGCCACCCAGGCCCGCGTACTCGCCCTCGGTATTCTCACGAATGAAGAGCATGTGAATGTCCTCCGGGCGCTTCCCGCGCAAAGGTGGCTCGAGTCCGGGAAGGATTTCCACGGGCCGCAGATTGACGTAGAGATCGAATCCAAACCGGATGCGCAGCAGAAGGTCGCGGAGCGAAATGTGGTCGGGAACTGTGGGGTGGCCGATGGCGCCGAGCAAGATGGCGTCAAAGGGGCGAAGCGTTTCGAGCCCGTCTTCGGGCATCATCCGACCGTGGCGGAGATAGTATTCGCAGCCCCAGTCGAAGGGTTCGAAGGAGAGAGCGAATCCCCGGGCGGCAGCGTTGAGAACCTGAACGGCGGCGGGGATGACTTCCTTGCCGATCCCGTCGCCGGGAAGAAGCGCAATACGATAGGTTTTCATGGTGCGTGTGATTCTACACTCGAATGGCTTGCGGAAAAACAGTACGATGCGCCGGGGCGGCATAAAGCTGCCGCGGCGCGGTTTCGACGAAGACCCCTAGTGTCCTGAGTCGGAAGTCCGTTGATGAAGTCAGCCCGCGGAGCGGGCGAAAGAAGGTAGCCCACGGTCCCGCAGGGCGGGATGGGTAGGGGAGCCCTCCCTCACCCCCGTCCCCTCTCCCGCCCGCGCGGGAGAGGGGTGCCGAAGGCGGGGTGAGGGCTCCGTCCCCCAGGGCTTGCGCCCGCGCACGGCGGGTCAAAAGAGACCCTGGGCTACCATCTTGCGCCCCTGACGGGGCTCGGGAACGGTCGCCCGCAAGGGGGAGACTTCGTCAGCCAACTTCTGACTCAGGACACTAGAGCGTGCTCGAACTCGGATTCCTATTGTACAATCCTCGCTCATTATCCTTCGGGCAGACGGAGTGTTATGGAAAAGCATGGCAAGTGCGCTTGTGGCATTTCTGCGGGGCTGATTGCGGCAGCCCTTTTCTTCGCTTCTTATCGGCTCAGCCTCGCTCAGTCGGAAGACCCACCGGAGACGGCGGCTGAAACCCGCTGGACTGTTGACGACTTCGTCGCGCCGGAGTCCGCGGACGAATTCCACATTTCTCCCGACGGCCAATGGGTCGTCTGGGTAAAGACGGTTCCCGACACCGACAAGGACGAAAGCGTCTCGCATCTCCACTTGAGCAGTCTGAAGGAGAAGAAAGATATTCAGCTCACGCGCGGCCCGAGCAAAGACGACTCACCCCACTGGTCACCCGATGGCCGCCTGGTGGCCTTCCTCAGTGACCGCCCGCTCCCCAAGAAGCCTGCGAAAGACGAGGCTGCTGATGACGAGTCCTCCAAGACTCAACTCTGGCTGATCAATCCCTTCGGAGGCGAACCGTGGCTGCTCACGCGCTCGGAGCGCGCCGTGAAGGATTTCGATTGGATCGACGCTGAGACGATCCTGATCGCGGCCGAAGAAGACCCCAGCCTTTACGAGCACAACTTGAAAGAGAAGAAGGATGACTCGCGGGCCGTGGACGACGCCGCGCACACGCCTCCCGTGCGGCTTTTCAAGCTCGACGTAAAGACACAGGAAGTGACGCGTTTCACCCGCAACGACGATTGGATTCAGTTGCTCGCGGTTTCGCCCGATGGCACGAAGGCCGTGGCAGTTCACCAGCGCAGCTTGAGCTACGAATATGACCAGCGCGTCAAGCCCGTGACCTTCCTCTACGACCTCACGAGCGGCAAGAGCCAGCAACTCTTCACGGACGGCAAGGTCCTGCCGGCAAAGATTCGCTGGAAGCTCGACAGTACAGGATTTTATGCGGTCTCGCCCTACTCGACGCACCCTGTGTATCGGCAGGCGGTCGTGGACCAACTCTACTACTACGACCTGCCCGACCAGCACACCGTGAAAGTCGATCTCGGCTGGGAAAATGAACTGGGGATTGACGCGCGCAACGAGATCGCGATCACGCCCGAGGGTTTTCTGGCCTTGCTGGCCGCGGGCGCCCGCAACCGATTGGCGCGCTACACGCGCGACGGCGCCACTTGGAAACGCACCGGGATCGAAGGCGAACACGCGAGCAACATCTTTGATATCGAGGTAAGCAAAGACGGCCGGACGATCGTGTACAACTCCAGCACCGCGAGCCGGCCCGGCCAGTGGTTTCGCGCTTCGCTTGGGGAAAGCGCGCTGGCCGCCCCGGTCGCGCTCACGGAGCTGAATCCATCGATCCAGAAAAAGCCTGCGGCGAAATCGGAAGTGGCGCGCTGGAAAGGCGCGCGGGACGAGGAAGTCGAGGGGATTCTCTACTACCCGCAAGATTACGTGGCCGGGAAGAAGTGCTCGCTGGTAGTGATGATCCACGGCGGGCCGCTCGGCGCCGACATGGATTTTTGGGACGAGGACTACGCTTATCCCATTAATCTCTACACGCAGCGGGGGGCGTTTGTGCTGCAGCCCAACTACCATGGCAGCGGGAACTACGGCCTCGCCTGGGCGGAATCGATCGGCGGCGGGAAGTACTATGACCTGGAAGTGCCCGACATTGAGAAAGGCGTGGAGGCGTTGATCGCGCGCGGGTTCGTCGATCCGGAGCGGATGGGCGTGCTCGGTTGGTCGAACGGCGCGATTCTGACCTGGGCCGTCGCCCTCAACGATCCGCGCTTCAAAGTTGCCTCGGCGGGCGCGGGTGACATCGAGTATATAAGCGATTGGGCCAACGTGGATTTCGGCGCGGCGTTCGACAACTACTACTTTGGCAAGCCGCCCATCGACGACCCGGAACTTTACATCCGCAAATCGCCGCTCTTCCGCCTGCGCGACTTGCGGACTCCCACCTTGATTTTCTTCGGCACTGAGGACCGCAACGTTCCGCCCAGCCAGGGTTGGGAAGAGTTTCGGACGCTGCAGCAACTGGGGCAGACGCCGGTGCGCTTCATCCTTTTCCCCGGTGAGCCGCACGGGCCCCACAAGCTTTCGCACCGGCGGCGCAAGTTGGAAGAAGAGCAGGCTTGGTTCGATAAATACCTCTTCAAGCCCGGACTGGCGGCGAACGAGGCCTTTCGCGCGGATTCTCCGCTGGGCGAGCTGATCAAGCGCCAGCGCACCAAGAAGGTGGGGTTGAACTACGGTGTGGAAGTCAAATCTACGCTGGCGCCGGAGACGGTGGCCTATAAGGGCCTTACGATCGGCCGCTTTGAGGTGACCCGCGCGCAGTATGCGGCGTTTGACCGGAATTACCGGATCGAGCCGGGCACGGAGAACTATCCCGCGAATGGCATCTCTTTCGAGCAGGCGCAGACTTACTGCGCGTGGCTGAGCAAGCTCTCGGGTGAGACCTATCGCCTGGGCAGCGAGCCTGAGATGACCCCGGTCTACAAGGCCACGGCGGCGAGCGAGAACACGCTCGACTACTGGGCCGGGTACAAACCCAATCCTGACGACGCGGTGCGCCTGGAAACCAAGACCAAGGACCTGACGAGGCCGGCGCCGCTGCTCAAGGAAGTGGGCAGCTTCCGCGGCGTGGGCGAAGAGGAATTGGTTTTTGACCTGGGCGGCAACGTGGCGGAATGGTGCCTTACCAAAGACGGCAAAGCTAAAACCCTGGGCGGGAGCGCCGACCAGCCGGCCGACCCCAAAGCCACGGACGCGCAACCCGGTGTCGCGTACCTCGGATTTCGAGTGGTGAAGGGCGCTCCGCCGGCGCCTGCGAAGTAGATCTAAGGGATCATCGCCTCAGACCGACAATCCCGCACGGCGGGATCAGGATGACAGGCTGGACCTACGCTCGGGGATGCGGCCCCATAAAATCGGAGCCGTTGAAGTGAATCAGATGCGATGGAGAATCTGAAACCCACACTTCAGTTTCCCATGAAATGGACTCCAGAAACTTATTCATAACGCGGCGATTGGGGAATGCCGATACATAAACGAGGGCAACCTTGGTATTTGCGAAGAGTCCCGCGAGCTCCTCATGCCGCTTTGGATCCATGGGGCCGTGGCTAGTGACGGACTCGACCAATAACAGCCAATTCCGCTGTTCAGAATAGATCACAACATCCGGCATCTTGCCGTGGTCATCCACCTTCACTCCAAAAGATGCGAGGAGCGTCTCGTCAAAATACGCCCACTTCTTGCCTGTGTCGCCCACGTACACCAGACGCCCGCCTGGGACAAATCGAGGGGCAAATTCCTCGACAATCATTTTTATGAGTTGCGAATGCTCTCCCGAGGACAAGCAAATTTCCTCTCCCTCCCTTATCCGGACCGGAACCAGCTTCATTTTCCTTTCCCTTGCATAACGCGTTGCGAGGGTTTTCTGTTTTTCAAGGTATCTGTTGAGGCGGTCTTTATATTCCCGGCCAGCGAATGATCGAAGAACTTCTTGCAGTGTGGGTTCGATCTGATAGACCGCATCAGGGCTATTGACCGGCCTGTCGGGCTTGTCGGGATTGTACATTGCGATTCCCGCTTGAACGAACTGGTGCATCGACTGTCGGCGGAACGTTTCGCGGGTGTTGGGCGCATACCAGCTGCCGTAATGAAGCCTGCACCAGTCCATAATCGGGGTGATTCCCATCAGTGGAGCCTCAAGCCCCTTCCATCGTTTCTCCGGGGTGAGATTTAGTAGCGCAAGAAGACAAAGAGCACTTCGCTTGTTTTGCTGCTGCCTTGGCATGCCGAGATCACGCAGCACCTCTAGCGCTTCCTTCACCCGTTGTTTCTGCGCTTTCTTTGGAGTCAACTGAGCGCGCCTCATTCCAGGGACTATTTAAACCCCTTTGATTTCCGCCTGGCTGCTATCTCACGAACTAGCTTATCGATTTGTTCTTGTGTAAGACGCTTGTCTTTCGAATGCAAACCAAGCTCCCCTAGCTCTCGTCTTGATGGGTACCTCATAGTTCGCAGATCGGTTGCATTCACTTGCGTGTGTCCCGAGAAGACCCTGAAGTGCGTGTCCACACGTGTCGAATTCAGGAACGCCGCGAGGCCGAAAGCTGTGATCGCGTCCAGTCCACCCTTGTTCGTGTGAAACACATTCCAGTGATTCTCGAAACCGTAAAAGGGGTAGGGCAGCTCATCGGGGTCGAGGACGTACGCAACAACGCGCCTGCGTTCTTCCTTGGAGGAGAACCTTTTCACAAGTACATAGAAGCCTCGCGGCATCAACCATTTCTGGGTCTCCGGATGGACGAAGACCGCGTTTGGCTTCTTGTTCTCCTTCGGATAGGTGAGCGAGCCCTCCCTGAAATGATGCGGGTAGAGCAAAGGCGCTGCGTTACGTTGCGGAGTCTTGCACCAAAACCTCTTCACCCTGAAATCGACAACTGGTCCGGTACAGACCTCCAAGCCCGTTTCCTTCAGCGTACACCTGAAGGGATCTGACGTTGCCGCAGGGGAGCACGATGTGGGAATACAAATGTACTTCTCTGGGTCAAAGGGTCGCACGATCTGCGAGAAGGGGTGCGCCGTCTCGCGGTAGTCAGCGAAGCTGGAGTCGTGCGAGGTCGAGACTACAACCTCTGACTGAGGAGCGGATTTCTTGAGGAAGATGATTATGTTCTCCTGCAACACGTCATCGTCTTTGAAGGCCTGACTGCGACTTTCGAACAGGTGGACGTGCTTTATCGCGCAGGTGGAAAACAAGAACTCTCTGAACGGGCGATAGTACGTTCCGTTGCAGAAACTGCGGGGGATGATGGCTACTGCTTCCCCACCGTCCACAAGGAGTCGAACAGCCACGGCGACGAAGGCTGCGTAGAGATTCACTACTTCCACGCCCACCTTGCGCAAGAGCAGGCGGTGCTGGGAGTCGCTGTTGATCTTCTTGTACGGCGGATTGATGATGGCATGCGTGTAGGCCGGGCTCCGCCCCATCGCCAATGTAAACACGGCGTCTTCAATGAAATCTCGTTCGTGGATTCTTACCCGGACGTTATTAAACTTGTGGGTGTACCCTTCGAAAGTGACCGCAAGATGCCTTCGCAGCACGGGGTCAATCTCCCATGCCTCGACAGCTGTCGGAACCGTACCGTATTTATCCAGGAAAGCCGAGCTGAGTGAGCCAGCGCCAGCGCCTGGGTCTAGCAGCTTGACGGGGGCCTTGGGAGGAGAAAAAAGCCCCGCCATGAAGTCCGCAATCGCACGAGGAGTCATGAACTGGCCAAGTGTCGCCTTGGCCTCGGGGTCAAGTTCGCGTCTCACTCCAGGGGAGGTAAAATCTAGGCGCGGGACTGGGGAGCGGTTTATCATCGCGACTATTATACAATTGCCTTCCGGATGGCGTACATCTCGCGTTTCTTTTGGCGCGCGCGAAGGCTGGCGGCACCCAGCCCTTCGTCCCGGCCCTGTTGCGGGCCCCTCCCCCACTCGGAGAGCCTACCTTGCATCACATGGTACAGGGCTCGTGTCTCGTTGGCCCCACGCCACGTAGCGCGCCTGGTGCGCCGGGCCCTAAAGGCTGTCGTTTAAGACCAACAGGGAAGATCCGGATGGGTTGCTGACGATCTGGTAGAGCGTGCCGGTACGCGAGTTCACGGCCAAGCCGGCAGGAGAGTCGCCCTGGGGAAGAGGCGTCTCGCCGAGCAGCGCGTTGGTCGCGCCATCAAAGACCTTGAGGACTTGAGGAGAGAGAGACTGGTCAACGACGTATACGCGGTTCCGCGTGGGATTAACGGCAATCGCCCCAGGCTGGGAGACGGGGAGCGTAGCAATCACCGACTCGGTGCTGCCGTCAATGACCTGCACGCCGCCTCCGGAGATTGCCCCGCCGTACATGCGGTTCGTCTGGGCATTGACCGCGCTGACCACCGCCGAAAACGGGGCGGTGGTGGTGACCAAGGTGCTGGACTCAATCTTTCCTTCCGTTTTTGTGCCCGCAAAGACATACAAGACGTGGGTAACCGGATTAACCGCGAGGGCGCTCATGACACCGCCGGAACCGATGTAACCGCTCACCAGCCGGTCCGCACCCCCGTCAATCAGGAAGGCGGGGTCATCATTCGCGCCGCACTGGCCCCCGCCCCAAACCTGGTTGCTGCTTGAATCCACAACCGCGCCAATCGGGCAGCCAAACGCCTTCACGTTGGCAATCAGATGGCCGTCCTCGGAGCTATAGACGTAAATCGTCCCACTGTAAACACCGCCGGCGTAGACCTTCCGCGTGGCGGGATTCACATGTGCTCCCGACCCGGTTCCTAACGTCGCGACAACCTTATTTGTGCTGCCATCGATCATCGCCACCTGCTGACCTCCCGAGGCGCCGCCGCTGGTAAACACTCTGTTGGTGGTGGGGTCTACATCAACGGCGATGCCGGAGCCACTCGGGAGCGAAAAACGCGCCACCACCCGCAGCGCACCGGGCGATGGCCCAACCTCCTCCAGCATGGCCTTCACCGTGGCCACTTGTCCGGCCACGACCGTAACGGGTTGTTGGTAATCCTTCCTGCCCGCGAGGGAGACTTTCAGCGTGTGGTCACCCGGCTTGGGATTCCCGATCACCAGGCGTCCCTGGGAGCTTGCTTGCCCCACAAGTGTGTCGTCGAGATAGACTTGGGCGTCCGGCGAGGTCTCAACCACAATCTGCGCAGGCTTGGGCGCAAGTTCCCGGAACGTTCTGATCAGCTCGTCCGTCGCTCCGGCCCCACGCAGATCGTCTTCCGCCTCAGGGGTCAGTTCGAAATTGATCCCCCGATCATGCGCGATGTCAGCCACGCGGCCGGAAGAGACGCCTCCCTTCAGCAACTCCATGACTTCATCTTTCAAAAGAGGTTTGCGCGGGTTTTGCGCACTTGCGGTCAGGGAAAAAAGCACCGTGCAAAGGACCAGAACGACGGCCAGAATACGTGCCGCGCTGCGAACCAGAGTTGTGGGGATTAGCATGTGTTCTCCTACTGTGGCCAGCGAGCAGGTAGGCCCGGCCGCCAATCGCCGGGAGCCAGGCGAGGGAAACAAGTCTGGTTGCGGCGTCAGGCTCGCCGCACCGTCGAGCATTGTACACCTTTCTCGTCCCGTGACCGCCTGATGAAGTCCCGAGTGCATTCCGCCGACGTGCCGCCTTGGTTGGCTGCGGACGCTTCCGTAAAGCACCTAACCAGGCGGGCACGGGACTCGCGCACGCCAGGAAATCCTGCTAGGCCCGGCGCTCGCGCACCTTGGTGCCTGCCCACAAGATCCCTTGCAGGACAAATCCCACGAGGAATCCCCACGTCAGGTTGGTGGTGAGGAGGGAGACGAGACCCACCGAGACGGCAATCAGGAGCTCGGCCCGCCGCTTGAAGATGTCGCGCAGGTAGGCGGCGTGTTGGATGCCCACGTACACCAGGAATACTCCCAGCACCGCCAGGGGGATCAATTGGAGCAAGCCGACTGCGGCGCGACCGAACAGAGCCAGCAGGATGCAGACGCCGCCGATGACGTAGCTGGACTTGGGCGTGCGTGCGCCGAAGCGGTAATGCGCCGTAATGCCGCCCGATCCATGGCAGAGCGGTGAGCCCATGATCGCCGCGCTGGCCAGGTTCACGATTCCGATGCTCAGACTGAGTGCGCGTACCGTGACCCGCCGCGCCTGCCGGCCGTAGAGAATCTGCGCGGTGTTTTCCGTGGCCACAATGGAGTTTCCGAAGGTCAGCGCGAATTGAGGAACGACCAGCAGGGGCAGAACCCTCTTGAGCTCGGCCACCTGGGGATGAAGCAGCTCGAGCGGCACCGGACCAAAGCCCAGTGCGGGGAGCTTGCCCCAGTGCAGCACAACGCCCAGGGCGATTCCCGCGACCAGCAAGACCAGCGCCGCGGGGAAACGCCGCGAATCCCGAAGCGCTAACAATAATGCGCCTCCGGCGAGGGCGACCGTCCACGAGGCGAGGGCGCCGCCGGGGAGGGTCAGTCCCGCGCGCGGCGCGAGCACTAGCCGCAAACCCTCGCGCGCCAGCAGCAGACCCAGCCCCAGTTGAATTCCGCGGACAATCGGCAAGGAGAAGAACCTGGCCAGCCACCGCGCCAGGTTCGTCAAGCCGACGAAGAGCAGCAGCACGCCCATCAGCAAGCCGGCGCTGGCAATGGCGGAGGGCGCGAGCGACAGGGCGAAAGCAATCGCTGCCACCGCTTTGAGGGGCTGAACCGCGATGGGAGTCTGAAAATATCGCGCCGCGATACAATAAGTCAGCCCTGCCGCCAGGAACAGCGCCGTGGGATTCAGATGGTTCAGAGTGATCAGAGCGATGGCGATGGGAAAGAGCACGCCAATATCGCCAAACGCGCCGGCCACGTCCAGGCGCGTGAGTGGCCAGGCAAAGCCGGGCGCTTTGGTTTCAGCTTCAGTGACGACCGGCAAGCTCAAGACCTCCGGGAGGGCAGCACGCAGCACGAGACCCGTATCATCATAGCGTCATTTCCCGGTCGCCGGGGCAACTCCTCAAACTGTCAGAAGCGCACAGACTTCAGGAAGGCGATGGCCTTCGCAATGCCGTCCCAGGCGGTGGGGCTTTCGTCCTCGACGTAATACTCCTTCACGCCGACCTCCGCCGCTACGGCCAGCGTCTGCGGCCAGTCGATCTGGCCCGTGCCCAAGGGCACGCAAGTCGTGTCGGGTTCCTCGCGGAACCCCGGCTGGACGCCCTTGGCGATGTCCTTCAGGTGAAGCTGCTTGAACCGCCCCGAATACTTTTTGAGATAGTCTGCCGGGACCAGTCCCACTTTCTGCACGAAGTAGAGGTCGAGTTCGAAGTCCACCAGCTCGGGATCAGTCTCGGCGATGAAGATATCTTCCGCCGTCGTCGAGCCGACCGGTTTGAAGTCCGCATCGTGATTGTGGTACGAGAACCGGAAGCCCGCTGCTTGCAGCTTCTTGCCCCAGGTGTTGAATTCCGCCGCTACGCGTTTGCAGCCCTCCGCGTCCTTGCGGTGCCCCTCCTGGACCCAAGGGCAGGAAACGTGAAGGGGCTGGAAGATCTTGGCCTCCGCGATGATCTCCTCGAGATGCTCGCGGAAACGTTTGTCGTCGCCGGAATGCATGCCCGTGCACGTCAGGCCCGCCTTGTCGAGCTCGCGCTTGAAGTCCTCGGGCTTCAGGCCGTAAAAGCCCGCCGTTTCCACCGTGGTGTACCCGACCTCGCGGATATGGTTGAGCGAGCCGGGCACGTCCCTCTGTAGTTGCTCGCGCAGGCTGTAAAGTTGGACACCAAAAGGCCCCGCGAAGGCCCGCTGGTCCGCCGCCATGGCCACTTGCACCAGCTTCGAGCCCGTCACCGCCGCCGTGACAGTCTTGATAAATTCGCGCCGAGAACTCATGGATTGTCCCTCCCTTGGTCACCTGAGTGCGAAAGTGCGAGTCATGTCGCTACGATTATGCCACAGGGGGATTAGCGATGGCGGATTTGCTGCGGCGGGGGCAAACGGCGAGTGTCCGCGGGCGAGCGCGGTTCGACTTCGCTCACCGTCTCGAGCAACGCCGAGGGACCGCTCGCCCCACGATCAGAGGCCTGTAGCGTAAGTCCCGCTGCAGAGATTTCTCCTCCTGTCAGTAGTACCTCCGTGTCCTCCGTGGCCGGCAGAGCCTCGACACGGAGGTCGCTCGGATGCTCCGTGCCCTCTGTGTTGGGGCTTGAGAGGTGCGGAGGTCGCGGAGAACTTCGTGACTCCGTAATGGAGCACGAACTTATCCCAGCCACACAAAACCGCCCGTCGCGAGTATAATCCCGCGCATGCGCCAAGTTTACTTGTTGATCCTCGGCTTCATTATTTGCCTGTCGCTTGTCACTACTTCAACCCATTGTGGCGAAGAGACGCCTGGCACGACTTACCCTCGCATCCCGCAGGCCTTGATCATATCCCTCACCGGGAGACACTATCCCGAGATTACTCGCGCGCTATCGAGCGTGGGATTCCGTGTTCGTGAGGTCTCGGCTGAGGGCTACCGCTCATCCAAAAGGGAGAGCGGCGTTCTTCTGATTGTTCCAGAACCGGAAGGCCAGCGACTGGACAGTCCGCTTGTCCAGACAATCCTTCATGACGTAGAACGCGGAATGCCCTTGCTTCTGGATGGCGCCACCCCGCTGGCGGCAGAGCTCGGTGTCAATGCCACGGGTACCCGAGGAGAAATAACCAGGTATCGTTGGGAGCGCTATGCCGAAGACCCCGTCCGCCTACCCGGTGGGCTGGCTTATATACGCTTCAAGGGAAACCCCGCACTTCAGGCGCTGGCTCTCGACCCGAAAGGACAAGCGCCGTTGGTAGTTTCGGGGAGCCGCGGCCAAGGACGATTCATTCACAGCGCGATACCGCTCGAGCCACCCGAAGGGATGGTTTTCGAATACCTGCCTTTCCTGGCGCAGGCGATTGTGGACGAGCTTCACGTGGCTCCCACCCTCGCGGCGGATAACCTCTGCGTGTACCTCGACGTGGGCGGGGAGCTCGATCCGATCGCGGTGGCTGCGCAACTGAAGAGTTGGTCCGTGCGCGAAGTCCATCTCGCCGCCTTTTACGACTCGGAGGCGTTCCGCCAGTTCACTCGCCGCTTCATCCCGGCGGCGCACCTCGAGGGTATCGCCGTATATGCCTGGCTAGAGTACCCGATGGTGGGCGAGCAGTTCTGGAAGCAGCACCCCACATGGCGCGAAGTCACGGCCAGCGGCCAACCGGCGATCATGGATTGGCGCTATCACATGGCGCTGGAAGATCCTGCCTGCTTGCGCGCCGTGGTCGAACACACCCGGCGCCTGGTGCTGGACCACGACTGGGATGGCGTTGACTTCGCGGAATTATACTTTGAGGCTGCTCCAGCCTTCTTCAAATATCCGAAAGATTTCACCCCCATGCATCCCACGTTTCGCAAGATGTTCCAGCAGCGCTACGGGGTGGACCCGCTCGAGATCTTCAACCCCCAATCGCCGCACTATGGGCCTCGGGACCGGAAGATGCACCGCGCGCTCCGCGAGTATCGCATCGAGCTGATCACTCGGCTGACCGAAACGTTCCTCGGAACCCTCGCGCGTTGCCGGGCGGAAAAACCCTACCTCCAAACCACGCTCACCATCATTGACGCGCTCCGCGATCCCACGGTGAAAGAGCGGTTCGGTGTCGATCCCGACCGCCTGCTGGCCCTGCAAAAGAAGTATGACTTCGCGGTTGAGATCGAAGATCCCTATACGGTGTGGAATTCAAGCCCCGACCGCTACCAGGCCATCGGCGAGCATTATCGCCCACGGCTCCGACCCGGCACCCCATTTTCCATTGACGTTAACGTCGTGGACAGAGTTCCGCCGGGACGCCCGCTCAATAAACCCCGCGGGCTGGAACTCTATGAATTGGTCGCCAACGTAGCGGCGAACGTAGACCTGCTCACACTTTTCGGTTTCAGCACCTTGTTGCCGGACGATATGCGGCTGGTCCCTTTTGTTCTGGGCGCCCAGCAGATGACGAGCGGGGCGGCCAATGGCGCGGCGGTGCAGGCTCAGCGCCAGCTCTACTGGCGGACAGACACACGCGGGAGAACCGCTTACCTCGATGACCAGGAGTGGCCGTGCCTGTCCGATTCGCAGGTTCTCATTCCCGCCGGGGCGCACAGGGTCTCGACGCGTGCGCAGGCCGAGAGTGCCGGGCCGAGCGCGTTGCGTATCGAGAGCATCACCGGCACAATCCTCGGGGCAGGACGGACCGGTCAGCGCGTGACACTGACCTATGAGTCTCGCGGGCGATGCTATGTAACGTTGAACCGGAAGCCAGCCACAGTGCTTTGCGATGGCACTCCTGTCCTCGACAAGGTTTTGAGTCATGGAGGGCACGGGTGCCTTGCGCTCCCGCAAGGCAAACACACTGTCGAAATCGAGTAACGGTAGGGGAAGAATTCAAACCAGCTCACGAAGGGGTGTTTGGAAGCATTCCGCGTGCTCCTGCCGGCGGGAGGCACACGCGGCGGGGTATTCGCTACGCCGGCTGATACAGTCTGAGGCCACTAATCTTGGCCATACGCACAAAGTCGTGATCGACGGAGAAGACCGTGGCGCGGTTCTCCGCGGCAATCGTGGCAATAATGGCATCCGTCGTAGTCAGGCTGACGCCCTGCGAACGCGCCAAGCGGGAGAGGGCTGTGGCATTCCGATAGGTCTCGAAACCGCTAGCTTCCAGGAGGTCAAAAAGTTCGAGGAAGCTTTCGATACGCTCGACGTCCCGCCTCAAGCCTTGAAGGATCTCGCTCACGACCACGCCCGTGATAGCCACCGGCGCCCCCTCCTCAATCAGGCGGCGAAGCTCGCTCCCCGCTGGGCCCGGTCGAGCGCTGAGAAAATCGATCCAGACTGAGCTGTCCACCAGGATCAAACGCGATTCCTCCGCATGGCACGCAAATCACCCTTCCAGACACTGCGACCGTAGTAACTCAGCAACCCTTTGCGCTTTTCCGTCCTCACCAGCAGCTCAAGGGCCCGGTCCACAATGGCGCGCTTGGTCTTGAGTCGGGTCAGCTTCTGCGCTTCGTGCACCAGTTGGTCGTTAATCTCAATGTTCGTTCTGCTCATGCTACCAATCATACACCAGAATTGCATATTTGTGTGTATGGACCGTAGGGGCCGGCTTAATGGAGAGGTGACTCTACGCCCGCTCCTAAAAGGCCCGGGCCGCGGGGCGACCTGTCTCGGCGAAGTCGGGAGCCCCGGCCCTCCTACGCTGTCCCAGAGAGTTTCTGCGGCCACTAGAAAGTGAAGCGGGCCTGCAAATCGATTCGGCGGTTTGCCGCGCTGCCGGGGCCGAAGAAACCAGCGATGCTGTTTGCCTGACCAAACAGCGGTGAGTTGAGATTGCCGACCGGCGACCCCAGATTGACGGTGTTGAAGATATTCCGCGCGGAGATGCTGAGAGTGAGGTTGTAACGGCGGTTGGTGGTGCTCCCAAAGCCAAAGGGTCCGCCGCCCCCTCCGCTGCTGAGTCCCTGGCCGCCCAGACCGCCGCCGCGTCTTCCGCCGCCGCCCCCACCCCCAAAGCTGCCAGGTCGGGACACTTGTTTGCCGAACCCAAAGGTCTTGCTGAGGCGCAGGTTGACAGTGAATTGGCCGAAGCCAGTGCCGTAATTGAGCGGAATGATCGTATCACCGGTGGTAGGGGATGTATCGAAGGCGCCCCATCGGCTGAGGATGACGCCGGGTCTTGACAGGTCCGTGGCAAAGGCAGGCCGGTCATTGAAGATGGAATCGCCGTTGAGGTCCTGACCCACGGTAATGTTGAAAGGACGGGGGGAATTCGCCACCACGAAGGGAAAGACCTGAAAGCTACGCGGCAAGTTCCAACTGCCGCCGAGGAAAAGACGGTGACGCACATCGTATGCGGCGCGTCCATAATCCGCTACCAAATCGTACTGGTTCATGGGGAAGCTGCCGGCGCCCGCGGTGTTGCTGTGGGCGTAGCTGAGGGTGTAGAAGCCGAACAGCGAGAGCTTCGATCCGCGAATATTGAAATTGGAGATCAATTGGTTCTGGTTGAAAAGGCCGTCAGACTCGTACTGATACAGGTTTCCGAGGTTGCCCAAGGGCCGCACGCCGCTGCTGGGATCGGCGGGGTCGTAGGTTCCCGGAAGGGGCGCGTTGATGTTTCGCGAAAGAAGCTGGTGAACGCCGTGCGTGTTGAGGTAGGTGACGGAGACGGTGGCGTTCTTGGCCACTTGTCGCTCGAGCCCCATCCCCGCCTGGGCGGTATAAGGCGCCCGCAAGTTCGTGTCGATCTGATAGATCGTAGGCGGAAGCTGACCCGCGGTAAGGGAGCTGAGCGGCGGAATGGTCGGGAAGAAGTCAGGAGAATTGATAATGTACTGCTGCTGGTTGATTCCATTCAGGCGCTCGGCATTGAGGATCAGGTTCTCACCGAAGCGGTCGTAGAAGACTCCGAAGCCGGCACGCAAAACCGTCTTGGCCGATTTTCCCTTTCCGAGGCCCCAGGCGAAGCCGATGCGCGGCGCGAAGTCGGCGTGGTCATGGATGGCGTTTTGCGTCTCGAAGCGCAGCCCGGCGCTGAGCGACATATTCGGGCGCACCTTCCAGTCGTCTTCCATGTAAGGCTCGAAGTCAAGGTAGTGAACGGGAACCACGGGGTTTCCCGTGACGATCAAGAACTGGCTTGCTCCGCCCCCGGCGGCCCGGATCTGGGCTGGTGTCAGACCCTGTTGCAGGCCCTGTTCCGTGACTTGATAGGCGAGGAGGGAAGGAAAGGTAAAAGTACCGTTGAAGTTTGACGTCCCGTTGGACGCTTGGCTTGAATCCCGCAGCCGGGCTCCGAACTTTAGGAAATGCTTGCCCAGGGAGACGGAGGTGTAGTTTTGCGCCTCGTAGGAATTCTCAAGGTCGGAACCCGTCCCGATGCTACTCCCGCCCCCTGTAAATGCTCCCAGGACCGAAAGCGTCGGGTCAAAGCTCTGCGGCGTCTGATGGCTGTTGCTGCGGTGGTAACGGAACCGAATCTCGGTTACCGCTTTCTCGCCCAACACTTGGGCGTCGCTGAGCTGGAGGGCCTGATCCGTATCGCGGCTGTTGTAAGCTTGCGAAGGGAGCGAGAACTGTCCCACTCCTTCATTGGTTTCGCTGTCCTGCCAGAACTGATAACGGACCGTCAAGGTGTTGTTGGCGCCGATTTGGGTGTCAATCCGGGGGCTGAGATTCGTGCGCTTTCGAGGCGTGGGGAGAGTCTGGGTGAGCGAGACCGGGTTCAAGCTCGGATCGAGAACGACGGCGCTCACGATGGCGTCGTCCCCAATGTCCCGGCGTTGTCCGTCGAAGTAAAACGACGCCTTCTTGCTCAAGGGACCGCCGATATCCCCGTCGAACATTTGTGAGTGATAGCCCGGCACCTGAGCTGCAAAAGGATTCCGTGAGTTGAAAACCGAGGAGTTTCCGTTTACGAACGCGTGGCCGTGAAGTTTGTCCGTGCCCGGCTTGGTGAGAACTTCGATCCTCCCATAGCCCAGCGCATCGTATTGAGCCGAAAAGGGATTCTGGTTGACGCGAATTTCCCGAATGGAGGATTTCGGAGGCAGTTGGCCGCCCGTGAACCCGTCGATATAGATCTGCCCTCCATTAGGCCCGGCCGAGGGCCCCGCAAGGGCTTCCAGTTCAGACTGTAATTCGTCGGGGTCGTCGGAGAGCGCTTCCAGGTCCTTGCCTTTGATCACCAGGGAACTGGCATTTTCGGAAGGGCTAACGCTGACCGTCGCGGATTCGCCCGTCACCGTTACCTCTTGTTTTTCGAGTGCCACCACCAGATGGGCATCCACCACCTGGGGTTGGCCGGGGGCGATCACGATGCCGGTCTTCACAAAGTCAGCAAACCCTTTCACGTGGATTTCGAGCCTGTAGGCGCCGGGCGGCAGGTTGTGGAAAGCGTACCGGCCCTGCCCGTCGGTCTGGGCAACCAGGGTCGTCCCGCCGGGTCCCGTGACCGAGACGGTGATGGCAGGAACAGCCGCCCCAGACGGATCGAGAACTTGGCCGCTCAGGGTAGGACTGCTCGACTGCCCGAAAATGAAAGCAGGACTAAGAAAAGATAACAGCGATAGTGCGTAAAGGGTCCGCCGCAGGTTTCTCAACAAATCGTTCACTCTTGAAGTCCTCCGAAGTCTTTTTGCGTGGAAGTCACCCGTCTGGTGTTTCGTCACACGGGAGTTTCAGAGCCCCGCCGCTTTCCCATCGAAAGGTCCAGCAGAACAGCTCCGTTCCGGGGTTCTACTGCGCGCCTTCGCCGCCGCCCATACTCATGTTCCACGGCCCCAGAATCATTTCGCTGCTACCCTTGGGTCGCGCGGCCAGAATCGGCTCCACGCCGGTGAGGATGGCTATGGCCGTTACTTCCGATGGCTTCGCTCCCTCCGTACTGACGACGATGAGGGGTTGGCCGGGCTTTAACTCGCTGAGGGTCAGCGCCGGCATCCGGTCGAGCATCTGCTGAAAATCGCGCGGGCCGCCCCGCTGCATCCCGCCGGGCCCGCCAGCGCCACCAGCACCGCCTGGGCCTCCGTTGCCTCCTGGACCTGCCCCGCGCGGCGGTCCACCTGCCGCCGCTTCCGTGGTCTGTGCGCCGGAGTTGAACCGGGCAATCATTTCGGCCATGAAAGGTGGGAGCTGGTGCATCTTGGAATCCGCGGTCGTGTGCACCACCAGAGGCTCGCCGGAAGCCAGATCTTTGACGGCCACGGTCCCCCCGGGCGCATCGACGGAGATCACCGTTGCTCCGATGTTGCGGAACGTTCCGGAAACCAGCTTTTCGGCGGTAAAGCGGCTGCCGTCTTCGCTCTTGGCACCCAAGGCGCGGACTTGGTCACCGACTTTCAGGGCCTCGAAGGTGCTGGGCTTGGCGTCGCTGAACTTCACGGAATCCGGGGCGTAGCGCAAGAGCACAGGATTCGGAGCCAGCGTCACGATCACCGGACGAGTCGGATTCCCAGGCGTGGGTGGCGTGTTCGGGACCGCAATCGTGATCTCCTTCTTCTGCGGGTCTACCGCTTTCACCACGCCTCCCATCCCACGCCGCTGCCAATCCTGAACCTCGGCCTCATGCGCGCTGGCAAGGTCCGACCTGGTCATCACCACTACGGAGGTTGCTTGGAGAGATTTCTGGCCCTCGGAGAATTGGCCACGGACCAGTACCCGGTCACTCGGGCTGATCTCGCCGACCGTGATCTTAACTGCCGTCTTCAGATCCTTCGCACCCGGCGGAACGCGAAGAACCGTGACACCCTCCGGCAACTGGACCTGTACTTCAGGGCCAGCGTCGGTGCGCAGGGTGAGGTTGCCAGGCTGTATCTGGGTGACCACGCCGATGGCGCGAGCCGCCTGAGGAGACGAAGCGCTCGGAGTCTGCGCTGCCGCCAAGCTGCACGCCATGGCCACTCCCGCCCAAACTGCCACAAGACACACTGTTCCCTTTTTCACGGACCGTTACCTCGGTATCTTAATCTTAGACGCTTACGCGGCCTTTCGCGTTACGGGTTTCTTGCCCGGCCGCCTAGCGCCTTCTTGCCAGGGTTTTCGATTCGCACCAGCATCCTGTCCTTATGCCGATGCATGGCTGCAAGATCTTGTGACAGCCGCTGTGGAGGCGCGAGTCTGCGCCTCTTACAGCCCACCCGGCGCGGAAGCAACGTTTGTAGGGCGGGTGGCGCATCCGGGTTGGGGACTATCGAGTCCTCTATGTAATCGACGACGCAAGGCGCCGCGTCCCGGGAGTGCGGCTCTTAAGGTGCAGGGGGAAAAAGCCAATGGCTTAAGGAAGGGAAACCACTCTTGCCACGCCGACCAGTTCGACGTCCTCATCCCAATCCCAGAATTGCACGCGCTTTTCCAGGGCTGCTTTGGCCAACTGGTAGGCGTTATCAACGTCGAGCGGTTCCAATTGGCGCAAGGCCTGTAAGGCTGCGTTGTTGGAGCTATCCTCAAGGCTGAATTCACGGGCCGCCAATTCAGCCAACTTCTCGTCTAACGCCCCATCGGCCAGCACGACGAGAGTGTGCATGTCAAAGAGGTACTCATCGCCATCGTCGCGCTGCACTCGCGAGCGCACGGTGAAATTAAACTGGTAGCCTGCCTTGGGCGCGGCGGAATCAAACCCATTCGCCGGAATCATCCGAACTGTGGTGTGCCCGCCAAAACTGTAATCTCCCACCCGGCGGAGCATGGCGTCAATGAACGGGTGCCCAAGCGCGAGAAACTCCGCCTGAGAAATCCGAATTGCCGTCGCCCGGTCAAACGTAACCATTCGATAGCGCTCATCCAGCCCCTCACCTTTCATCTCTTCCGGGGTTAGGAATTCATAGAACCCGTCTTTGCGTTGTACCTGCCGGCGCTCGCGGGCCAGAAACTTCAGCGTAAAGTCTTCCAGGTCCTTCAGACTCACGGGGCTGGCTAAGGCCTTCTGATAGCTGTCGAAACTGTAGCTCGAAACATCTTTGAACAGGCTCTGGGTGGCAATGTCATAGGCCTTCTGCGCCCGCCGAACGGCCTCCTGGATTTCCTCTTTGCTCTGCTTGTTCAGCGTGCCTTCCACCAGAGCGCGCTTATATATCTCGTTGGGCTCGATTTCCGTTTCCAGTTGCCAGTTAAGGCTGGCGATCAATTCCTCGGGGTCCTCACCCGTCACCTGCTGGAGAGCCTGTGCTGCTACTCGCAAACGCTGCTCGAAATAGGAGCGCACCGTCTCCTCAACCGTGTCTTTGGCGCGCAGGTTGTAGATCTGGACCACTTTCTCCTGACCGTAGCGGTAGACGCGCCCAATGCGCTGCTCGTAACGCATGGGATTCCAGGGCAGATCGTAATTCACCACGATGTAGCAGAACTGCAGGTTAATCCCTTCGCCGCCAGCCTCGGTCGAAACCAGGAATCGCACCGAGTCTTCCTCTCGGAAGACGCGCTGGCTGCGACGCTTGCTCTCCGCCTCCAGCGTCTTGCCCTCAAGTTCCATATCACCGTTAATCAGGACTACGGTGTTTGCGCCGTACCATTTTTCCAGGCGCTCTTTCAGGAATTCCTGTGTACGGCGGTATTCGGTGAAGATCAGCACCTTGGCGCCCGGCGTTTCTGTGTCAATCTTCTTCAGCAGATCGCGCAGGCTGTCGATTTTCTTTTCGCGCGTCACAGGAATTGCCAAGAGCTTCCTGAGCTGCTTGATTTCGTCCTTCAGGATCTCGCGGTCAGTCTTCAGCACCACGTCCCTTTCGTCGAGCTCGCCCTGGTAGCGCTCGTCGCGGTCCTCTTCCTCCTCTTCCGCGAGATCTTCCAGCTTTTTCTCCAGGCGCTTCAGCCGTCCTTCCAGCGCCGCCTTGATGGCCCGGAACGAACTGGCGTTCAACTTCTGGAAAGTGGTCAGGATGAATCCCACGGCGCGCTTGTGCATGGGGTCTTCAATTTGTTCGATCGAGTTGTAGCCCGTGCGGATGTAGTCTTCGACCGCGCTGTAAAACTCCTTCTCGTCGGGATACATCGCGAAGGGCAAGGGATGCGTCATCCGCCCTTTGAATACCACCTTCCCTTCGGCGTCTGTTACGCGCAGCTTCGGCGTGCGCAAGATCAGCTTGGAATAGGGCACCGCGTCTGGTTCCCGGAAGAGCGGCTGGTTGGTGAGTGTCGAGAAATCCACCTTGGATTCCAGCAGTCGCACCAGATTGATAAACCGGCTGTGGTCAGGGTCGCCCGCGTGGGGCGTGGCGGTAAGCAGCAGCAGGGCGTCCGTGTATCCGCGTAGCGCTTCCGCCAGTTGATAGTTCTGGGTCCTGTCGGTTTTTCTCCCGTATTCTTTGGCGCTCAGGCGGTGGGCTTCATCGAAGATAATCAGGTCCCACTTGCGGTTTTCCAGCAACACCCGCTTGTGCTCTTTCCGCTTCAAGCGGTCGAGGGAGGCGATGGCGCGGGCGCGCAGGTCCCAGGTCCGCGGATTGGTGGCCGTGAAGTCGCGCCCGAAAATCTCAAAATCGTCGGCCTGAAACTTGTCCTTAAATTCTTCCTGCCACTGGCGGGTGAGCCCGGCGGGCGTGATGATGAGAGTTCGATTCGCGCTCCCGCGCTGCAAGAGCGCCTGCCAAACCATACCCGCTTCGATGGTCTTGCCCAGGCCTACTTCGTCCGCCAGCATGAAGCGTCGCCGGGCGTTGGAGACCACCGTAAAGGCGGTGAAGATTTGGTGGGGCAGGATTTCCGTGCGGGCATTGGAAAGCTGCCCACCCTTATTCAGAGTCAGAAAGCGCGCCGCCATCTGCCGCAGGTCGAATTTCCAGGCTTCGTCCCACTGACCCACCTTGGCCAGTTCCAGTGGCGTGGGACAAACTTCCACTTCGTCCAGGGCTAGGATGTAGTTTTGTGAGCGGAAAGGCGGGCGGGAAAAAACTGAGGGGTTGAATTCAACTTTGCACTGGCTGTCTTTAACTTTCTGGACTCTCCCGACGCCTAAGGCACGGTAGTTGGAATTCAGGCTACGTACATGTGTGCCGGGTTCGACAGTGGCGGTTCTATGGTTAAGGCCGGATGGAGTTGCCACAGTTTGAGATTATACACCGCTGTAGCGGCGACGGAACCTGTCCCGGTTTGATCGGGACGTCACGATAACCGTGGCGGGATAAACCCGCCGCGACATCAATCTTCCTCGTCTTCCTTCGTCGCCCGCTTGGATTTTCCGGTCTCCGACAGGGACTCCTGGATGGCCTTCAGTTCATCGTCCTTGATGCCCCAGAGTTTCGCTGCGGCTTTGTCGATTTCGGCCTCAAGGGCAGCGATTTTCTTTCTGTCCTGTCCGGCTGCAGCAGTGTGACATTGCTTTGAAAGTTGCGACAGTATGACAGCAGTTCTATCGCTGCTGTCCCACTTTTTGACATTTATGTAATCGACAATATGCGGGGACGGGTGAAGTGAAACATAGCTCTTGATGATAAAGCGAGTGATGGAGTTGTTCAACATGGCACAGATATAGTGTGCCTCCGATTCTGTCTCAGTTGCGATCGCGCAGAGTGAATCTGCGGGGATGCAGGGTTTTCGTGAAATCCCTGGAATGGTTGTGGGGGTAGATACACAAGCGTCCAGCTTGTCTGAGACTTGTCGCCAGATTACTTTGTTTGGAGCGAACGTGTACGGCCCCACTTGATATGTTGAATAGAAAGGGTCGCTTCTTGGGTCAAAGAACTGCTCCAATATGGCGCAGCTTCGCAACAATCTCTCAAACCCCAACAGATGTTGGTAGGTAAGTGGGAAGTCCTGCTTAAGAATCTTGAGTGACATTGGCCGACTCAGGTTGTCGGGGTCCTGCACCATGATCACTCCAAGTTGGGCTTCACAATGCCACGCCGCCATGTCGCGACCGCGAATAAGAGGGAACACTAGACCATCTTCGATGACTGAGGTCCGCACAGGAACGCTCTTTTTCCCTCCTCCGGTATTCTCAATCAGTAATCTCGCAGCACCCTCTTGCTTGATTACGCGGAGCCAAAACGCTCCTGAGGCACCAAAGTGCGCACCCATACGAGCAACATAATCGGATCCCTTTATTTTGGGTACAACAACACCAAGCACGCCCGCTGGGCCGGTGATCCATGCGCTGGATGAGTCATGCGGATCGATGCTGAATGCTAGTGCTTCCTGCCGGGTTGTGGCTGCCCGAACTTCTTGCAGACTTGAATCCGTAGCAAACGTAGAGGCGTTGCCTTTTGACCATACCAAATAGCGAATTGGGAATTTGGTCTGGACACCCTTATCAATGGTGAATACAGCGGTTCTATTGGCCGCCCCTTCAAAAGGTTGGAGGCTACTCATATCGTCAACGTGCCGGACGCCCAAGAACTGGCCGTCGCCAAGTCTGAACCTTCTAAATCCTTGCCCGCCTCCTTTGCTTTTGAAAAGGGTCTGAGTGATGACAAATCCCAATCTTCCTCTCTTGTGGAGGTAGACGTCAGAGCAAACGTATGTAAAAAGAATCGAAATATCGTCCTTTGCGTGTCCGAGCCTAGCCTTTAGGCCTATGTGTGGAAAGATCTTGTAGTACTGCCACAAAGTCGCAGTTTGGGCGCGGTAATCCTCTGGGAGATTCACCCATGTAATCCAGGGCGGATTTCCGGCTACGTAGTCAACTCTTCCTACAAACAAAGGTGCGAAGTTATTTTTGATAATCCTCGCCCAAATGCCATTCTTGTTTTCCTTGTCCAGGCGGACCAATTCTTTGTAAAGAGCAATGTGCGCGTCGGTGGCGATGATGTTCAGGCCTTCGTCGCGGGAACGGGAAAGGAATTCGTCGGGCGCATAGGCATTCTTCACGCACTGTTCCAACACATCGGCGTACTTGGCGACCTCCTTGGGGCTTTGGGCGATTTCCTTGGGGACGAGCAGGTGCGGGGGTCTCATAGCGCTACACGGCACCTTGGCGACATTCCCCAAGGTCGCCCCAGAGAACAAGTCCCCGTACTCCGCCGGAGTCATGATGGAATCGCACAAGTAAACTGGAATCTCGACGCCTTCCACATGCCGAATCAGGTCCTTGATCGCCACAAGGTAGTTCGTGCGGGCGGCCATCACGGCCAGAGGGTTCAAGTCAAAGCCAATCACGTTGGCCAGAATCTTCTTAAGTAGTTCGCCTTCATCATAGGCGCATTTTTCGCGGTTCCGGTCGTACCAGCGGCGGATGCGGTTAATGGCCATCACCAGGAACGTCCCCGAGCCGCACGCGGGATCGAGCAACCGCTTATCCGGGTCGCCCTCGTAACCAAGCTCGTTCAGCACATGCTCCGCCAGCCAGTCGGGGGTGTAATACTCGCCCAAGTCATGCCGCACGGACTTTGGGAACAATTGCTGGTAGAGCTTCTTGAGCAGGTCGCGGGACTGCGCGGGGTCTTCCGAGAACGTGCCGGGATTGTACTCGTCCAGCTTGGTAATCATGTTCCGTGCGAGCTTTTGAATGGGTTCCGTCCATGCCGCGAGGTACCAGGAAAACAGGTCGCCCTCAAGGAAATTGGTAATCCCCATTTGGTGAAAGATGCCTCCGCGCTCCAGGTCTTCCAACTCCCTCTTGAGCTTGGCCGGAGTCGTGGCGCTTTGGAGTTTCTCCACCTATCGCGGCATCCAGGGATTGAAGAAGCTCACAATTTCCGCCGCCAGAAGTTTGATCAAGATGGCGTAATAGGTGTGAACGGCAAAGAGCAAAGGAGCAGGCTGGGGCTTGCCCTTCACCTCGTAGAATTCCGCAAGCTTCTTCAGCTTGTCAGAGAGATTCCCAACATCGTATCCGCACACCTCCCCGAAGAGAATCTTCCACTGGTTGAAGAAGACCTGCGCCTTAGGGTTCTCTGTAGCCAGAATCTCTTCATAGAGCGCCCGGACACCTTCCTGCGCTACTGGACTATCGGAGCCGAAATCGCCGTGCAGGTACTCCGGCTGATAGGGTTTCCCCTTTTGGCCGAGGTTGTAAAGAGCCCAAAGGAAACGCTCGGTAGAGTAGCGGTTGACTTCAAGGGGCTCCTGGTCCGTCCACTTGTCGTCCCGGAAACGGAGAAAGATGAAATACTTTCCGTCTGTCCCGACGCCGAACATGCTGTTCCAGTTGCGATGCTCCTCCCGGTTCATGTCATAGAAGCGTCGTTTGAGTTGGTCGATTACGGCGCGGTTGGGGGCCGCGTCCCTGTTGGGCGACAGCGTGTCGGGGTGCTTGTATTCGACGATGACGCTGCCATAAACAGAATCCGGACGCCCCGTCGCAACAGTAACGTTCTGGTGGCCTTCCAGAGTGATCTTGGCGTCGCGGGCAAATCCTTTTAGTGCGGCAGCCACGTCGACTTGCAGGTCCATTTCCGACTTGGCCCAGGCCGCCGCCTTCTGAATCTGTTCGGCGGTAACCACAGCGCTCTTGCTGACGATTTCGTCGAGCGACGGCTGGTCGCGCGGGGTCGTTGGGCGGTCTGGCATGAGCTGCTCCTCGCGGGGTTTCAGGGGGCCAGTGTTTCGGTGGGCATTATATACCAAGCAGTAAGCAGGTGGAATATGGTTCAGTGCAGAATCTTTAGGTTGCTTCTTTGGGAAGAGCCCCCGAGTGTCCGCAATGCGCTGCCTCGCCTCGAAAGGCCTTCCTGTCCGCCGCGTCCGTTTGGAAGGCCACGGTGGCTTTTCAGGGCGACGTTGTGGGGGGGTGCACGAACATCCTGGAGACCTACACCTACAATAACCGCCTGCAGGTCACCGGGATTCAGTTGGGTACATCGGCGAATCCCTCCGCCAATTACGGCTTGACGTATAATTACTCCTTGCCCGGCGGCACGCAACCACCGGGGTGCCCGCTGAATCCCTCGGGCACGTCCGGCAACAACGGCGACGTGATTGGCTACACCTACACGGATTCGCTCAACTCCACCTTCAGCCATTCGGCATTTTATGTTTATGACACGATGAACCGGTTGGCCTGTGCGCAAGCCACGGGCAACCACACCTACAACCTGGATTATAGCTATGATCGTTATGGCAACATGAGCTGCGTGACCAACGGCCAGACCAACGGGCCCGGCCCCAACTGGACGTTCGATACCTCCACCAATCGGATCAGCACTAGCGGGTTCGGCTACGACGCGGCGGGGAATCTGACGGCCGACGGCACGCACAGCTATCAGTGGGACGGGGAAGGGCGACTGGTCACCGTGGACAACGGGGCAACCATCGTCCTGGTCTATAATGCCCTGGGCCAGCAGGTCGGGGTAACGAAGGGGGGAACTGACGTCGTCTGGCATCTTAAGAGTCCGGCGGACAAGTCGCAAGGGGACTACTCGATTGGGTAGCGTCAAGCATTTTGTGTAAATTCCTTGAGGGGTTTTCTCTCCCAGGAGCGGTTCAAGTGACTGATGACGCCGAAGACGATGCGGTCGCAGCTCGCCGGGTTGGTGAAGCTGGACATGGGGCGCGTGCGGCGCCGCACCTCCCGGAAGGCGCGCTCGATGATGTTGG
>Ga0208039_1000087_pt1 | contig 91231 bp, 73 predicted proteins | sample June2015DPH_20_1_2_FD_184722 | JGI IMG/M metagenome (GOLD analysis project Ga0208039, IMG submission 184722) | Peatland microbial communities from SPRUCE experiment site at the Marcell Experimental Forest, Minnesota, USA - June2015DPH_20_150... | ecosystem: Environmental > Terrestrial > Soil >... | reverse complement strand
GTAGGCGTGGCCACGCCCCACGGATACTCGGGCAGGGTCTTCCAGTGCTTCACGATCTCCGGGTCAAGCAGTGCCAGCACGGAATCGTCGAAATCAGCACCGTTGAAGCTCTTTGCCATACCTGGAGTGCCCTCCGGACTTGCTGCGAAGCCGAGATGCACGAACATCACGGCGCCCCGGTCGATCCCGGCAAACTGCTGCAGCCTCCGGCCGCGCAGCTTTCCCGATTCCTTATGCGAAGCATTGGGGTTCCTCAGCGAGATAAACTCGCCGTTGAACCCGCCCAGATGTACCGACTCGACGTCGGGTAACGTTGAACGGTCCCAGTGCGGGTAGCCCTGCTTGTCAAAGACAAACGGCTCGGGGAAGAGATACCTTCGCACCGCCGCTCCGGCCAGCTCCTTCGCCTTGACCGTCATGAGATCCCGAGGCTCCCGGAAGCGCATCCGGAAGCGATCCGGATCGCTGTTCTCGGGGGATTCCATCTGGGTGCGATAGAAGGCGTCCCGGCAGTTCCGGAACTGCATCGCCGGCAAGCCCGCGGAATACATCCGCCAGAGCTTCCAGCGATTCTCGTTAATCACTGGATTACCGTCTTCATCGGCCCAGCTTGCAGGGTTATAAAACCCGATCTCCTCCTTGACACGATCGTCGTCCCGCATCAGGTCGAACACGTCGCAGGCATACTGCTGGCACAGGAACTGGATCAGCTTGTGATCCCGAACCTTGGCCAGGTCGAGGTTGGAGGCGGTTTGGACGTCCAGGTTGGCCGGGCCACCGTGGAGTTCGTTGAGAACACTCAGATAGATCTGGCCCTGCCAGGCCCGCAGTTCCTGCTTGACGTCCCAGACCACGAGATCATGCTCAATGTCCCAGATCAGGCAGTTCCCTTTGATCTGGCCGTTGGGCATGGCGCCGGTAATCTGGATCAGATCACCGACCTGAACCGGATGCCCGGTGAGGATGGCGCCGCCTCGCGGAGAGGCCAGCGCTGCTCCGGAAGTCCAGGCCTCCGGCCAGCGATTGCCGGGATTGTAGGTGGCCACTTCAAATGTGGTCTTGCCATCAGCAAGCGCGACCGTGTGGAGAAGATCCCACGGATTGAGCTCGCGAGTTTCAAGCAGCTCGCCGAACAGGCTGGTGCGGCCCCGCGCGACATCCCGCTTGATGCGCTTGGGGACACTGGGCCTCGCAGCCGGGATGTCGAACCCAAACAGATGGCAGGCGTCCCGGAACGGCATCGGTTCGCGCATGCCCACGGCGTAGAAGCCGTCGTCCCGGACCCAGGGAATGACCGGATACCAGACCCCGTCACCGGGAACCTCCAGGCCACCCAGGCCATCTGAGACCATGCAGCACGCCAGGTCAAACGACTCCGCATCATGACCGAGTGCGATGCGGATGTACTCGACCCCGGCGTGCTCCAGCCGAGCCGACAGCTCCTCGATCCCGAAGTTCACCTTCGGATCGGGCTTCTCCCCGGACTGGCGCGGATGCCGGAAGCGTAGAGGGCGAGGGAGGTCTCTGTCCTCGATCACATGCCACCGCTGAAACGGCTCAGCGGGAAACTGAAAGTGCAGATGTTGGCAGTTCACGGTACCTCCAGTTGTCTGGTATAGGCCCCAGACAGGCTTGGGATGAATGTTCACTGTTGGGATCTCCCCTCGGACGAGAGGAGCTAAGGTGGGTTTCTGGAATGCGGGGGCGAAGGCAGGGACCCCTTGCTCCCCGGCAACGAGCCGGGGCTTTCCGGAATTACAGGTGACTAGCTCTGCAGCCAGCGCAGAATGTGAGCGGTCTGGACATCCTTGGCACGCTGGACGTCCTCACGAATCCTGTGGATGCTCATCTGAAACTGGGCTTCGAGAGAAACCGGGGGAGGAGCCGGCAAGCGAGATGCCCGCTCTCTGGAGATCTGGTCGAGCACCCTGGCCAGCTCCCTCCGGTTCTCCTCGCGGGTTTCGCGAGCGATCAAGGCGCGTTCCGGTTGATAGGTTCTCAAGACACACCTCCTTGGTGATCAGCGAAATGAACTGAATGGGAAGGAATAGGTAAGGACTAAGGCGGGTGGGGAAGCGGTCACTTGCTAGTGCAGCAATCGGTCAGCTTGTAGCCGACCTCGACCAGGGTCTTGCCTGTTGCCAGGGTGGCTTTCTGCGTCAGGTCGGAGACGCGAGGCAGAACAGTTGACTTGGTGTAATTGATTGTGGCGCGGCAGCCTTGTCGGCTGCCGTGAGCCATCCACCAAACAAGCTTGTAAACATCCGATTTGTATCCATGTGTCCTCCCAGAAAGCCCACAGGTTCTCTCCCCTGCGATGTTTGTGGAGACCCCGGTGGGCTCGAAACGCAAGGCTAGGGGCCCCCTATCCAGTCGCCTCCTGGTGCGCACGGTTATTGCCCCTCCCAGCCCTCGCGCAATACACACTTACCCCTCCCCTCTGCCAGGGAGGATCAGGTTTTGGGAGCGAAAGGAGGATTTGGGCAGGTTTTGGCTACCCGATTGGCTTCGCGCGGGGAGTCGCTTAACTGAGGTGCGGGGAGGATTGTTTAGGGGTCCGGTGTGCCAGGTCAGATGTTGGCTTCTGCAGACAGTGGGGCCGTGGTTTGTTTTCCCTCGCGAATGAGGGGCACTCTAGCAGAGGGGACTTCATCTGCAAAGGGACTGTCGCTCTTGGCACTGTGGGTGATTTTGTGGGTACCTTGTATGCCTTAAATAGGGCAGGTCCTACGGCTCCTGAATCTTAACTCGTTCGAAATGAAGGTAATGTTGTGATGGCAATAAACTTGCCTGACGCCTGTGTGTTGCTCCGGAGGCAACCGCTCTATCCATCTGAGCTACAGGCGCACTTGAAAACCAGTTTACCCCTCCGACTCCGCCGTGGTCAAGCTGCGCGACTCGTAGGGCCGAACCGCGTTCGTCCCGCAGGGCGGGATGGGGGCGAGCACGGTTCGACTTCGCTCACCGTCCTGAGCAACGCCGAGGGACCGCGCGTCCCTACAATTGCAGGGATCAGGAAGACAGATCGCCGCTTGATCCCAATCATGCATTACCCGCTGGCAGAGGATGAGCCGCGCGGTGCAGAACCGCTGAGGGCACGCGCGGAAGATCGCACGCTTCAGGCGGGATGGCAAGCGTCGACGACGAGGGTCTGGCCGTACGCCAAGCCTTTCTCAAAGGCTGCCAGATTTAGATTCTCAGTTCCCTTTGGGACCGAATCGCCAATGGCTTTTCGCACCGCCTCGGGCGACGCAAGCCCTGTCATCGCCGTAACGAAACCTACCATCACCATGTTGAGCACCAGCTTGCGGCCCAATTCTTCCGCGAAGCGCGTGGCGGGAATTCCGTAGCAGCGGGTTCGTTGATTCAGACTCTCGGCTTGGATCAGGTCTTGCTCGTAGAGCAGCAGCCCGTCCGGTTTCAGGTCTGCTCCGAAGCGCGCCTTGGCTTCTTGCGACATCAGGACCAGGATATCGGGTTGGCTAAGGTAGGGATAGAGGATGGGCTCGCCGGAAACGATCAACTGCACGCTGCACGAGCTGCCGCGCGCTTCCGGCCCGAAGCTCTGCGTCATGGTCACGAACTTGCCATCGTGGATCGCCGCGGCGTTCCCGATCACTATGCCCGCCAGGATCACGCCCTGCCCACCGAATCCTGCGATGCGGATTTCGGAGGCTGCCATCAGACTCCCCCCCAGCCTGCGTAGCGTTCTCGGAGCGTCTGCCGGAGCTGTTGTTCCATGCTCTGCTGCAAGGTGGGCCGCTCGATGTCCAAGAACTTGCCGACGATGATTTCCCCTTGCAGGTCGATATCTACGTCGCGGGTGTGCGCGCCGTTTTTGATGACGCTGTGCTGCTTGTAGAAGCGCATGGTGTCAAGCCCATCGCCCATTTTGTTTCGCCGCTGGTAAAGCGTGGGACAAGGCGCCAGGATTTCGATGAAAGAGAAGCCCTTCTTCTGAAAGGCTTCCACCATCGAGTGCGCGATGTGGCGGACGTGAAAAGCTGTCCAGCGTGCCACGTAGACGGCTCCCGACGATTCCGCCAGGAAAGGCAGGTTGAACGGCCGCTCGAAGCACCCGTACGGCGACGTCGTGGCCGTGGCCCCGACGGGCGTGGTGGGCCCGACTTGGCCGCCCGTCATCCCATAAATGAAATTATTCACGCAGATAACCTTGATGTCAACATTGCGGCGGGCGGCATGAATGAAGTGGTTGCCACCGATGGCGATCAGGTCACCGTCACCTGAATAGACCACCACCGTTAAGCCGGGGTTGGCCAGTTTGAGGCCGGTGGCAAAAGGGATGGCGCGCCCGTGCGTGGTGTGGAAGGAATCGAGTTTGAGATAACCCGCCACGCGCCCCGTGCAGCCGATCCCGGAGACCACGGCGACCTTGTCGAGTGGCAGCTTCGATCCCACCAGCGCCCGCGCAAAACAGTTTACGGTGGTTCCGATGCCGCAGCCCGGACACCAGATGTGCGGCATGCGTTCCGCGCGCAGGAAGGGCTCCACCGGATTGATCGTGGGGAGTGTGCTCATTCCGCCGCCTCTCGAATCGCTTTCAGGATTTCTTCCGGTTCGTGCACCGTGCCACCTCCATGCGCTACCAGCAGGGTGTGCGCTTGGTCGCCGGCGCAGCGTTCCACCTCATACACCATCTGTCCGTAGTTCATCTCCACGACCACAAAGGCCTGAACCCGTTGGGCCAGTTCGCGCACCCGTTTTTCCGGAAAGGGCCAGACCACCACGGGTCGTAGCAGGCCGACGCGCAGCCCTTGGGCGTGCGCCATCTGGATGGCCCGCTCCGCCACGCGCGAGGTGATGCCATACGCCACCACCACCACGTCGGCGTTCTCCAGGCCGCGTTCTTCGCAGCGCGCAATGCGGTCGGCGTGGTCGCGGATCTTTCGCACCAGGCGGCTCACCAGCTTGTGTTGCGCGCGCCAGTCCATGGCCGGATAGCCCTGCTCGTCGTGCGTCAAACCGGTCACGTGAATGCGGTAGCCGTCACCGGCCTTCACGATTTCCGGAATGCCGTCCGGCCCCGGCCGGAAGGGTTGATACTCGGAGGGGGGCAGGGAAGTGTAGCGGCGGGGAAAAACCTTGATCTCCTCGGCGGGTGGGATCACTACCTTTTCCGTCATGTGACCCACGCACTCGTCCATCATGAGCAGCACCGGCGTGCGGTATTCTTCGGCGAGGTTAAAGGCCTCAATCATCAGGTCGAAGCATTCCTGCGGTGAGTTGGGGCACAGGGCGATGATTTCGTAGTCGCCATGCGATCCCCAGCGCGCCTGCATCATGTCGCCCTGTCCAGGCAGGGTGGGCAAGCCTGTCGACGGCCCGCCGCGCTGCACATTCACCAGCACCAATGGTGTCTCGGTCATGGCAGCGTAGCCCACGTGCTCCATCATCAGGGAGAAGCCGGGGCCAGAGGTGACCGTAAAAGCCTTCGCCCCGCCCCAGGTCGCACCCACGACCGCCATCGAAGAAGCGAGCTCGTCTTCCATCTGCAGGAAGATGCCGCCCACGGTGGGTGCGCGCACGGCAAAACGCTCCACGATTTCGGTGGAAGGCGTGATGGGGTAGCCGGCTGCGAAATTCGCCCCCGCGGCTAGGGCGCCTTCGCACGCCGCTTGGTCACCGTCCAGGAAATGTGGTCCTGTGAGCACCGCTTTAGGATTCGCTGGGTTCAGAGTCCGCCTCCTTTTTCCGCCTTCCGTCGCCGTAGCCTCCGTCAGGGCTTGACGCTGGCCATTTCCGGCTCTTCTCCGCCCACAGGCACGCGCACACCGAAAATGGCAAAGTCCGGACAGTAAAGCCCACACAGGTCGCAACCCGTACAAGCCTCTTCCTTGATCAAATAAGGTGGGTGATAACCGTGGCTGTTGAAGTTCTCCGAGAAAGCCAGGACTTTCGGCGGGCAGAATTCGACGCAGAAGCCGCAGCCTTTGCAGCGGTCCCAGTCGATAAAGACTCGGCCTCGGAACTTGCGCGCTTTCGGTGCCGTGGGAACGTCAGGCATTTGAACCTCGAGGGAGCAGCGGGATTTTTCTGGCCAATGGGGACTGCTTGTCCGATTTCCGGCCCCGTAGGTGATTTGGAGCATTTCCATGTCCATTTTGACCGTTTCACACTCTGAAAATGATGTTTTCTTACGCCATGATGTTCCGAAGCGGGGATTTCGCGACCAGCCCTCGCCCGGCCCGGGCCCACTGCCTCTGACCTCAGCGGATTGAGGTCAGGCCACGAGTCTTGGCGGAGGCGGTTGCCTGTACTTACCCCGACTGCGGTAACAATTCCTGAAGAACTCGCAGCTTCTGCCGACATGCCGCCGGGAATTTGACCCCGGAGCTGAACCTGATCGGGAACATTCACAAATGCCGCTATGCGGTGTAAACTCCTAATCTTCCCGAGGAGCGGGACCGAAAACCCTGGGGGAGACCTCAAATTCCCTTGAAAGGAGTATTCATGGCTGCAAAACGTATCGGGATCCTCACGGGTGGTGGCGACGTACCCGGGCTGAATTCCGTCATCAAGACGGTGGTCTATCGAGGAAGCGACATCGACTACGAGGTCATGGGAATCCGGCGCGGGTGGGAGGGTCTGACGCACGTCGATCTGGACGATCCGGCCAGCCGGGCGCGTTACATTCTTCCCCTTGACCGCGACAACACCCGCACCATCGACCGCACGGGCGGCACCTTCCTGCACACTTCACGCACCAACCCGGCCAAGATGAAAAAGCTGCCAGCGGGTTGCGCGGGCGGCAGGTTCCCCAAGTCGGAGAGCACCAAGAAGGGCATGACCTCGGTGGTCTACGACATCACCTCCCAGGTGCTGAAGAACGTCGGCAGGTTGGGCCTTGACTACCTGGTTGCCATTGGGGGTGACGATACCCTCAGTTACGCGGCGCGATTGGACAAAGAAGGCGTAAAGGTCATTTGCATTCCCAAGACCATGGACAACGACGTGCGCAACACCGAGTACTGCATCGGGTTCTCCACCGCCGTCACGCGCGCCATGGACGCCATCGACCGGCAGCGTACCACGGTGGGCTCGCACGAACGCATCGGGATTTTCCGCGTCTTCGGCCGCGACGCGGGTTACACCGCGCTCTACACCGCTTATGTGACCTCCCTGCGCTGCGCCATTCCGGAGTACAAGTTTGACCTGCAACGCATGATCGAATTGCTCGTGGAGGATAAGAAAACCAATCCCAGCAACTACTCGCTGGTCATCCTTTCGGAAGGCGCCCAGTGGGAAGGCTACGAGATCCGCGAGTACGGCGAGGCCGATGCGTTTGGCCACCGCAAGAAAGCCAACGTGGGAGAGGACTTGAGCGACGAGATCAAGAAGGCCGCCGGCGAAGAGACCGTCGTCAGCGACCTTACTTACGAGCTGCGCAGCGGCAGCCCGGACTTCGTCGACAAGCTGGTAGCTTCCACCTTTGCCAGCATGGCCATGGATTGTATCGAGAAGGGCGAACACGGCATGATGACGGCCATCAACAAGGGGTGCTACTCCATCGTGGCCATTCCTGATCCCAAGCTGGGCCCGCGCCGGGTCGATGTGGAGAACATGTACAACACCCAGCGCTACCGCCCCAACTACGCCCAAAAGCTGGGCCTGCCCATCTTCCTGACCAAAGCGTGAGACCTCGGGGGCAGGCGGCTGTCCCGCTGCCTGCCTTCTTTTCCCGCGATGCTGCTGTTGGGGTTAGCCTCGTGCCTGCCGTTGGCGGGCGTCGTACTGGCCGACCACGTTAAGAGCCTTGACTGGAAAGAACGTCGCGCCGAAGCGGCCGGCCACCTTCCTGACGAGGTTCTGTTGGAAGTCCTCGCCCGCCTCGCGCCACTACTGGGCTTGTAGTACCTGTCACGAAGCGAGCGTTTCGTCACCTGCGAGCGCCCCCCTTACCTGCCCGTCGTTGGGGCTTGCTGCTTTCTGGCTCCTGCCTATCTCGGCTTCGCGGGGACTCGTGCAAGGCGCTCGCTGCTACCCCTTCCTACCTACCACCTACCGTTCTCTACCACCCCACCGGCTTGCCCTGGTTCTGCTCTTTCAGCCACTTTTCGAGCGGCGCAAAGTAATCGCGAATGGCGGTGGCATCCATCTGCCGCTGGCCGGTCAGGGCTTCGAGCGCGTCGGGCCAGGGACGGCTCACTCCCATTTCGAGCATCTTGGCCAAGCGCGCGCCGGCTTCCTTGTTATCGTAAATCGAGCAGCGGTTGAGCGGCTCCGTGCAGCCGGCGGTTCTCGCCAGCGCGCGATGAAACTGGAACTGCAGGATGTCGGCGAGAAAGTATCGGGTGTAGGGAACATTGGCCGGAACGTGGTATTTGGCGCCGGGGTCAAAGTCCTCCTCGCTGCGCGGCGCCGGCGCTGCCACGCCCTGGTATTTCAGCCGCAGGTCCCACCATGCGCGGTTGTATTCCTGCGGGGTGATCTCGCCGGAAAAGACTTTCCACCGCCACTGATCGATGAGCAGTCCGAAGGGCAGGAAGGCGATTTTCTCCAGCGCCCGCTGCAACAGCAAGCCGAGATCTTTCGAGGGATCGGGAGCCTTATCGAGCAGCCCGAGTTTCACCAGGTATTGCGGCGTGATGGAGAGCGCGATGGTGTCGCCGATGGCTTCGTGGAAGCCGTCGTTGGCGCTATCGCGGAAGAGGTACGGCTGATGCGAGTAAGCACGTTGATAGAAGTTGTGGCCGAGTTCGTGATGAAGGGTGGAGAAATACTCGGCGGTGATGTCGATGCACATCTTCACGCGCAGGTCCTGGACGAAGTCCACGTCCCAGGCACTGGCGTGGCACACCACCTCGCGGTCGCGCGGCTTCACGAACATCGACCGCTCCCAGAACGTTTGGGGCAGCGTCGCAAAGCCCAGCGAAGTGAAGAAGTGCTCGCCGTAGCGCACCATCCCGAGCGCGTCCGTGTTGCGGCTTTTCAGGATCTCGGTCAGGTCGTAGCCCGGATCGGCGTTAGGCGGCGCGACCAAGGGATAGATGTTTTCCCAGCTTTGCGCCCAGATGTTTCCCAGCAAGTCCGCGGGAAGGGGGCCATTCGCGGGAACCACCTCGTCGCCGTATTTCTCCCGCAGCTTCCAACGCACGTAGGCGTGGAGCTGCACGTAGAGCGGGCGCACCTGCTCCCAGAGCCGGTCCAGTTCCTTGCTGAAATCGTCCGGAGGCATGTCGTACTTCGAGCGCCACAGCGCGCCGGTGTCTTGGAAGCCCAGTTCGTGCGCGCCTTGGTTCGAGAGCTCGACGTAGCGCACAAAGTCCTCGCGCATGGGCCGCGCAATCTGGTGCCAGCCCACCCAGGCGGCGCGCAGCTCGTGGGGATCGCGGCTGGTCGCCATCAGGCGGGTCAGGTCTTCGATGTCCAGGCATTTGTCTTTGTCGGGCGGGCACCACTTGCCCTTCCCGTAGGCGCCTTCCATGCGGGAAGCGATGTCAGTGAGCTCAGCGCTCGCCTTGGGGTCCGCGGGCGTGGGGAGCACCAGTGAAACCTTCAGGAGCATCATTTTGCGCGCCACATCGGCGGGAAGTTTCAGGCGGTCGAAGCGCGTGGCTTGCTTCGCCAGCTCGACCTGCGCGGCGATGGCGCGCTCGTCGGCCTTGGCCGCCAGGATTTCGGTGTCGTCCGTGATGTACGTGGACTTCACCCAGTCGGCGCGGCTGGAAAGGACGTTGAGTTCAAGCAGCCTGGCTTCGGCATTCTTGATGAAAGCTGCGGCCTCCTCCACCGTCGGAGGCTGCTGCGAGGATGGCGTTTCATCAGCGCCCGACGCTGACGTCGCGACAAGCGTCAGGACCCCCAGAAATAGTCCCATGAGATGGCAAGTTCCGTACGCTCGCATCATGGCATTCCCCCATTCGACGTGAGTTCGCCGTGGCCGCCAGGTTCCCCATGGACCCCCGCTTACGCGGGGGTGACCGCTCAGGGTAGCGTCGTCGCACCCGCCTGGTCATTCCCGCGGAAGCGGGAATCCACTGTGATGCGCCGGAGGCGCGCGCGTCGCGGCGGACGATATCTTAGGCGGATTAGCCGCGCGGGGCAAGTGGGGCAGGGAAGTGGCGTCTGCAGAGAGTTATCTCTTTGACGGTTGCCCCTGCACTCGGATATAACTGCGTGCAGGGAGGGAGTGATGAACATCGCGACGAAGGTTCTGTTCGGACTCTGCCTTAGCCTCTGCCTGTCGTTTCCAGCGCGAGCCCAACTGGTTCAGGATTTCCAGCCGCCCGCGGCGCAGTGTTGTCTGGCGCGGGCCGCGTCTCATCTGGCGGACGAACTCCAGGACTGGAACCAACTGGGCCGCTACCACGCGGACGACCTGCGACTTGAAAAGGAGCCGCCCGTGAAGGGCCGCGTGGTCTTCCTGGGCGATTCCATTACCGACGGCTGGGACTTGGGCAAGTATTTTCCTGATAAGCCTTATGTGAACCGGGGCATCAGCGGGCAAACCACGCCGCAGATGCTGGTGCGAATGTATGCTGACGTGATCCGTCTCCACCCGGCGGCGATGATCGTCCTGGCCGGCACCAACGACATCGCGCGCAACACGGGTCCCGAGACTCTCGAAATGGTCGAAGACAACTTCCGCGCCCTGTGCGACCTGGCCGGAGACCACGACATCAAGGTCATCCTCTGTCTGCTCCTGCCGGTCAGCGACTACACTAAGTCGAAGCAAACCGAGCACCGGCCACCGGCGGATATTGTGAGCCTCAACCACTGGCTGGAGAGTCTTGCTCCGGACACGCACGCCGAGGTCGCAGACTACTACACGGCGCTCGTTGACGAGAAGGGCATGCTGCGCGAAGGCTTCTCGGATGACGGCCTGCATCCCAACGCGCGTGGCTATGAATTGATAGCGCCCATCGCCGAAGCGGCCATCGAGCGCGCGCTGAAGTAGGATCGGGTGGAGGGCTCACCACCACGGCCTCGGCCGGGGTGGTACGACCCCTGCAGGGTCGAAGGATCGGGCGTCACGCCTTCCGGGGGCGTTGCCCCCGGCTACTATAGGGTGCCCTTGCAGGGCACGGAACCGCACCCGGATCCGTGCGAGAGTTGAAGCGGAGGGGTTCGGAAACAACTCACTCACCCTCTCAAGGTGGGCAGGCCAACACGCTCGATGGTCTGAGGCGAAGCCTCGTTAGAGTCCCGGCTGAGGTTTGGATTTTTCCAGGATGTCGTACACTGGCTTGTTGTCAGCGTAAACTCGCCACTCCTTCACCAAGCCGTTTTCCACCAACGCTAGCCAGGCCGCGCACGTCCGCCATTTGTTTTCAAGCTTACCGTTTGCGGCGATGGTGCCGCCCGCCGCGCCGAACACGGCGACCTTGTTCCCATTTTGGAAGACCTCTTCATGCGAAACCCAATAGTCCGGGCAAAACTCGTAATAGCCTCTCCAGCCGGCTCGCATCTTCTCGCGGCCACACACCTGCTGACCGAGCGAGTCAATGAACACGTGGTCCTCCGTCATCAACTCCGCTAGTTTGTCCGCATCACGCTGGTTGATGCACTCCAAGAAATGAAGTACGGTCTCGATAGGGCTCATCTGGCACTCTCGTCATGGGGAGATCAAGCTCAGTCTATGGGTTCGAAGAAAACCCGTGGACAAAAGAACCTGGGGCCCCAATACACCATCCCTTGCTACTGCCCGGCGTAATATCCGTCCCGGGCTTGCACGATCAGGTCTTTCCGGTTGGTGGTCAGGGTTATTTTGCGATAGCCCGGTTCAGTGGCCGGCCGGTCGGGCGTATAGCCCAAGCTGTATTGATTGCGGAGTTCTTCCTGGATCTGGGCGTAGGTTTCCTCCAGCGGGTGCTTCGTGGAAACTTCAAAGAGGCGGCCCCCTGTCTGCTTGGAAAGCTGCTCGAGGATCTTCTTGCCGTCCGGTCGGGCTTCTTGCGGACGGGGGTAGCCGCCGCCGTGCCGGCCCATGCCGCCTCCCATACCACCTCCCATGCCTCCCATGCCATGGTGGCCATAGCCGCCGCCGCCACCCTGCTCCTGCGACGCGAATAGAATGGAATAGACCAGTGTGTCGGCGCGCTGGGCAGCCTCGATGGCGCTGGCGAGAGTCTTCTTGCTTCCTCGGTCCACCCCATCGGAAAGGATGATGAGGGCCTTGCGCCCCGTCTGCTTTGCCATGACCTCCTTCGACGCCAAGTAGACAGCGTCATAGAGCAACGTGCCTCCGCCACGCCCGCCACCACCACGCCCACCGCCGGGACGTCCGCCGCCCCGACCTCCATCGGGCCATCGCTGCGACCCCGAATCAGGTGAATCACCCCGGTCTTCCTGGGGACGCTGCGGCGTCTGCAACAGTTCCAGCGCCGCCTGCAACTTCTGGCGGGAAGAAGTGAGGTCTTGCAGGAGTTCCACTTCCCGGTCGAAGTGAATCACGAAGGCTTGGTCCTTGTCCACGCGCAGTACCTGGTCGAGAAAAGTTGAGCTGGCGCTGCGCTCCTGGTCGAGGACGCGTCGCTGGCTCATGCTGGTATCAACCAACAGGCCCAAGGTCAGGGGGAGATCGGTCTCATGGCTGAAGTAACGAATCTCTTGCGGGCGCCCATCTTCTTCCAGGGTGAAATCATTTCTGGTCAAGCCGCGGACGATTTCTCCGTGCTTGGTCCGCACCGTGGCGAGCACGTTAACCACTTTGACCTTGACGGCAATCGCCGGCGGCTGCTGGCTCCCCGCCGCTTGTTGACTCCCCAGCCGTTGATTCGCCAGGAGCAGCAAGGTCACCGCGAGCACAATACCGAGTCTATGCGACCCCCAGGGCTGGCATTTCGTGACGCGGCCTCGAGGTTCGGTGGCCTGTTTCGCCGTGCGTGTGATCATCATCGAATTCGTTCCTTGTCTCTGGGACTTGGTTTGGGCTGAAGGCCGCTTTCAGTTCTGGTGACTTGCCGGCCCATTCGTCACGCTCAGGGGTTTTCTGGAGAACACGAGGTGTGTGGTCCCCGAACCTTCAGGAGACTTGATCCTTCGGTCGACGATCAAGAATTTTCCGTCCTCCGAGAGTCGCCACTGATCCATGACTCTAATTTTGCCTCCCCCCTGACCCGATCCGTCATGGCCTGCCAGGGAGAGTTTCAATACCTCCCGGTTCGTGGTCCACTCGGCTTTGGAGGTCACGGCCGTATGATCCAGGTCACCAAGCTGCGCGGTTGATTCACTTCCGTCCAGCTTGTAGACCACTTGTTGGGGGTAGACCTGGTAAGCGGCAAGGTTGCCCTGCAACGGTCCTTCGCCGCGGGGCCCTCCACCCACTCCGCTCGGCACTCCCGCACTATCGCGCGGCATCCCCGCGCCCATGCGCCCCGACATGCCCATGCCACCCCTCCTACCGGAAGAGCCGCCCGGCGAGCGAGCCCTCGTGTCGCCGGGATTGACCGCGCCCGGAGTGGGCTGCAAGTCGCCTTGCATGAGTGTCTCCACTTTGAGTTGGTGCCCATCTTGATTCACAAGTAGGGCGTAGTCTTGAAGGCCGGGCGGCGGGTTCTTCGTCTGTCCGAAATCCAGAACCCACTTGCCCGTGAAATTTGCGAAATGGGAGGGATCCTTTGCGTGCCCCCCGGCTGGGCAGAACACGAACGCCAGGAGTACAGCCAGCGTCTCTTTCATAGGCTTAACCACAGCCAAGGAAGGGAGTCGGTCTACTCGCACAATGCCCAGAGTCTCTCCCGAACAGTTTTGGCATATGGTTGGATGGAAGAATCCGAGAGGGAGTTGGCTTGCGGCCCCCTGGGGTAGTGTCTCAGAAGTTCGTCGATGAAGTCAGCCCGCGGAGCGGGCGAAAGAAGGTGGCCCACGGTCCCGCAGGGCCGGATGGGTGAGGGAGGGTTCCCGTGCTTTTCGGTTGGATGGAAGACCCCCACGCCGAGTTGGCTTGGAGCTTGTCCACGGCATCGAAATTGGCGTGGTGTCCTAGTTTGGATTGTCCTGTGCCTTGTTTTGTTGGGTATCAGTGTCGTTAAAGGAGGGGCAGCTAACCCAGGTCGCGGTTCCCGGGAGGTTGAAGAAATAGAATTTCGTCCAATGGGGCCTACCGAAAATGTCGGTGTAATCAATTATGCCATAGGCATACCATCCGACGAACGAATGAAGCGTTTCGGGCGGAGTCAGGCTGGGAGTAGCTGGCGGTGGCACGATCTGAGCTTGTTTCGGCGGCTTAGTGGGCCTAGCTGCGTTTTGTGTGGTCGGATTCGTCTGAGTAGTCATGAGGACGTCCGCAACCGTGGTCCCAATCAGTCCGATAGTCGTGGACATATCCACAAGAGAAAGGTAGACAGTCTTGCCCCCTTGGACATCCGGCTGGTTAAGCTTGGTATCTTCAGGCAATGGATTCTGTCGCTTCTCAATCTGATACCTCATTCTCCCGTTGAGGGCTGGTGTTCGTCCTGTATTCGTGGAAATGATGACCACCTCAGCCCAAGCTGGATTATCAGTCCGGGGTACGAGGACAGCCGCTTTCGCTCCTACATAGGCTCTGTACTCGAGTTCTCGATTTGTCCTGGTTTCATCCAAGGCCTTGCTCGTGGAAGTCCATTGGCCCCAAGAGAAATAGGAATAAACGCAGGTCACACCGAAGATCAGGCCAGTGAACATCACCATCAACCAATTCTGAGTCTTCTGCGTATTTTTTCCTTGGCCGTGAGCTGCTGCCCCTCCGTGACGGGCATTTTCGCCATTCTGCGCGGGTTGACCTCTACCAGAAGAAGAGGCAGAAGATGTGTGCCCACTTGGGTTCTGGCCGGAGGGACGTCTCTGATATCATTTGGTTTGTCGTCTGGCATGGCCTTGACCTCATATTCAAGAGTCAGCTTAGTGTAACACAAGAATACATCTTGCCAAGCCTCAATTACTGTAATACAGTAATTGCCATCGCTCGGTGAGCAGTAAGGGCGGCAATCGTACAGGAGTTTAGAGGTCTTGAACCAACAGAAGAAGGGTGGAAAGGTTGGCAGGCCACTGCTACCCAAAGGCCAAGTGAAGGGGAGGATCGTTCAAGTTCGGTTGACTCAAGAAGAGTTTACCAATTTCCTAAATGCGGCCAAAGCGAGCAAACAAACCCTGTCTGGATGGATACGGAGCACGCTGAGTCCCAAAACCAATGCGTGAAAATGTCAAACTACGACACTACCGGAATTAGCTCGGTGGTAGCGCAAGGAGCTTGAATCTGGGCGAGCGAACTACCCACCTCGATCCCCCAATACCCCTTGAAAACCGCCCTGTGACGGGTCTAAGATGAGCGCGTTCGGCGGGGTCAGGTCCGAACTCGCCACAAGGTGACCATGAACTATCCTGTCTGGGAAGCCCCCATGTTGGGCGGCGGGCTGATCATCGGCATCATCGCCATCCTACACGTTTTTGTCTCGCACTTTGCGGTAGGCGGCGGCCTCTTCTTGCCGGTGACGGAACGCAAGGCCTATCGCGAAAACAACCCGATGCTGCTTGAGTACGTGCGCTCGCACTCCAAGTTCTTCGTGCTGGTGGTGCTGGTCTTCGGCGCGGTGAGCGGGGTGGGCATCTGGTGGAGCATCGGGCTGGTAAACCCGGAAGCTACCGCCACGCTCATTCACGTTTTCGTGTGGGGCTGGGCGATTGAGTGGGTTTTCTTCTTTGTGGAAATCGCCGCGGCGTTCATTTACTACTACGGCTGGGATCGCTTGGACGCGAAGACGCACTTATTGGTCGGTTGGATTTACTTTGGGGCGGCGTGGGCGAGCCTGTTCGTCATCAACGGCATCCTGACGTTCATGCTGACGCCAGGCCGTTGGCTGGAGACGCGGAGTTTTGCCTCCGCGTTCTTCAATCCCGGAATGCTGCCTTCCTGCCTGGTACGCACCGCGGTTTCCGTGGCCTTGGCGGGCGTGTACGCGCTGGTGACGGCGGCGGCTGTCCGCGACGTGGGCCTGCGCACGGAAGTGATCCAGTACGCCGCCAAGTGGCTGCTGGTGGGCACGGTGGTGATTCCCCTGGGCGGGCTCTGGTATATCTCCACACTGCCGGCCATGGCGCGGGAGATTTCCATGGGCGCGGCGCCGGCGGTGACCATCTTTGCCGGGCTCTCGATTTTCTTCTCGGCGCTCGTTGTTCTCTTCACCTACTTCGGCCCTTACCGGAATCCCCGCTACTTCAACTTGACCTTCGCCTTCGTGATTGCGGTGATGGCGCTTTCCACCACCGGAGTCACGGAGTGGGTGCGCGAGGCCGTCCGCAAACCCTACATCATTTACGATTATATGTACGCCAACACCCTGCGCACCGATGACCTGAACCGCGTCCGCCAGCAGGGCATTCTGAAATCCGCACTCTGGGTGCGCGTGCACGAGGTTGACCCCAAGGCGCCCGAGAAGGCCGGCGAGGAAGTTTTCCGCGTGCAATGCGCAAGCTGCCACACCTTGAACGGCTACAACAGCATTCGTTTTGCCGTGAAAGGCTGGAGCCGGGCGATGATCGATTACCAGCTCTTGCACCTGAACGAACTCAAGGGTTTCATGCCGCCTTTTGTGGGAACCGAGGAGGAACGGAGGGCCCTGGGCGCGTGGTTGGCCAGCCTGAGCCCGCTGCCGTCGAACCTGGAGATTGCGCCCAGCGAGAAAGCTGAGACCACGCCCGTATCCCCGGAAGGAGCGCCCAAACCATGACTCCTGTGATCCCTGCGCCGGTTCCCGTCCCGCTGCCTGCGCCCGCGTGGCTGCTCGAATTCCTGCTGGTTTTCACCTTCATCCTTCACTTGCTGCCCATGAACTTTCTTTTGGGCGGCGTAGTGATGGTGAGCGTTTCGAGCTTCCTCGGCCGGAACGACGCCAAGCACCGCGAGTTCGCCCGCCGAGCAGGAGGCGCCCTGCCGCCCGTGGTGGCCTTCGCCATCACGCTGGGAGTAGCGCCGCTGCTCTTCCTGCAGCTTGTGTATGGTCAGTTCTTCTACGCCTCATCGGTGCTGATGGCGTGGTTTTGGCTGGCCGTCGTCCTGCTGGTGATGCTGGGCTATTACGGTGTGTACTGGTACAACATGCAGCAAGAAGAATTGGGCCGGCGCGCGGCTTGGGTGATGCTCACCACGGCCATCATCTTCCTCCTCGTGGCGTTTATTTTTTCCAGAAACCTGACGGCCATGTTGCGGCCACAGGATTTCTACAACGAGTTTCTGAGGGGTGAAGTGGGCGTCATCCTCGGCCCGCTGACCAGCTCCGGCCTCGCGCGCCTGCTGCATTTTGTTGTGGCTTCGATGGCCATGGCAGGGCTGGGTGTCGCGTTGCTTTCGCGCCTGTGGCGGAAGGATGCGCCGGAATTCGCCGCCTGGGCGCATCGTTACGGCTTGCGCTGGTTCCAGGCAGGGACGGGCGTCGAATTTCTGGTGGGAAGCTGGTTCCTGCTCAGCCTGCCTGCGGAGGTGCGCGGGCAGTTTCTGGGCGCGAGCACGCTGGGGACACTGTTGCTGGTTGCGGCTGTGATGCTGGCAATTGTGGCTTTGGTGGCGGCGGGCCGCAGCCTGGCGGTCTCGACCCTCGCCATCGTTGGCACCATCAGTCTGATGGCGGTGATGCGGCACTTGGTTCGCGTTGCTTACCTTCAGCCTTACTTCGATCCTCGCAGCCTGCCTGTGCAGGGTCAGTGGGTAGTGTTCGTCCTGTTTGCCATTTTGTTGGTTGCCGGCATCGCGACTGTGGCCTGGATGCTCTACGTCTTCTTCCGGCCCGCCTCGCCGCAGGCAGGCTAGATCTCATTCCGGCCAGGCTCCCCGCAACTTGCCATGGGGCCCCGCGCCCCCGTGGTCGGAAATATTCTCCTCAGGGGGTGGTCGTCGCGGGATTCCCTTCCGAAACCCAGAAGACTGTCCCGGCTCCTCACGAGAATCCTTTCTCTGGCAACCCCACGCTGCAACTGGTACTCTAACAGACTAAAAGTCACTGCGTCGCATGTCGGCCTTCCTGCGGAGTGACTTTTTGCCGGGCGGCAGCGCAGATTTCCGGGGATGTACCACGAAATTGAATCGTTCGTCGGCAGGAGGAAGAGGGAGGAGCCATGAGGACTGTTGATCTGATCCCGGCCTGGGGCCGCGTCTTGCGGGGTCAGAAGCCCTTCTTGTCGATAGAAATCACTAAAGAATGCCCCCTGAGATGCCCGGGCTGTTATGCCTATGGACCGGACCATCTGGGCAGTGCAGGCACCCTGCGTCAGCTTCGCGACGCCAAAGGAGAGGCTCTGGTGGCGGGGGTTCTGGGTCTGGTTCGACGCTTTCGTCCGTTGCATGTTTCCATCGTGGGTGGTGAGCCGCTCGTGCGCTACCGTGAGCTAGAGGTCCTACTTCCCAAACTGGAGGACATGGGGGTAGAAGTGCTACTCGTTACCAGCGCCGTCCGACCCATACCAGGGTCGTGGCGTGATCTTTCCAATCTTTACCTTGCCGTCTCAATTGACGGCGTGCAGCCCGAACATGATCGTCGCCGGGCACCCGCAACTTACGAGCGCATCCTGAAGCACATCGCCGGGCATAGGATCAACGTTCACTGCACGATCACCCGGCAGCTCATTCAGCGGCAGGATTACTTGCAGGATTTTGCGAGCTTCTGGTCCGAGCGGAAGGAGGTAAGGAAGATTTGGTTCAGCCTGTACACGCCCCAGGAAGGGGAGGTGAGTCAAGAACGGCTGACCCCGCAAGATCGTGCCAAAGTACTGGAGGAGCTTCGCCGCCTCCGTCGGAGCTTTCCCCTCGTTGATATGCCGGACCGGATCCTTAAAGGATTCCACGACCCGCCCACTTCGCCCCAAGAATGTGTTTTCGCGCAGACGACGACTTGTATTTCCTCCGACCTCACTACCGTCATCACCCCCTGCCAGTTTGGTGGTCGTCCCGTATGCAGCGAGTGCGGCTGTTTTGCTTCTGCCGGGCTCGCCTCCTTCGCAAAATACAAGCTGGCGGGACTGGTTCAGATTGGCGCGGTTTTTTCCGTCTCAAGGAAACTCGGTGACCGGGTGGCCGCCGCAACCGCCTGACTTCCTCATTGCTTCACGACCCGCCGACTCTCGACCAACTCGCCAAAATACCGGGCACTCAGCCTGTTTCCACATTCCTTCCTAGGCGGGGACGGTGTAGGGATAACCCTCGCTGGCCTCGTGCCCTCCGCCAGAACTTCGCTGATAAAGTCATCTCGAGAAAACCCGCGGTCCTCCACGCGTTAGGCTTCCAGGCAGATCCGGTCGTGGACGATGCAGGGAAACCTGCACGGCGGAGTGTTGTACTCCGCCCCTAAATTCGATAAGATGCACGTGGAGAGGATATCCGCGGAGCCGCAAAGCTAGCGGCGGGACAAGCTCGCGTCTGGCAGCCATCTGAGCGCGGGGGGAGGCAGAATGCGTAACCTTCTGATCGTGATGGTCGCTACGCTCTGTTTGGGTTTCAGCTTGGCCAGCACGGTCCGAGCCCAGAGTTCCAACCTGAGAGAGCAAAGAAAGCAGCTCAAAGTACGGCAGAAACAGGAGCGGAAGACCTTAAAGCTGCTCCAGAAGAATCAGGACCACACCCGAAAGGCCCAAGTGATATCCAAAGGCGCGCGCCTTCAGGCAAAGCACCAGATGCAACGCGACCGGCGTGCAATGCGCGACAGGCAGAAGGACGAGATGCAGGACTTGAAGGACCGTCAAAGGGCGCTCAAAGAAAGCCAAAGAGCGTATGGCCATTAGTTGCCGCCCGGATGGCGGAGGCTCGAGCAGCGTGAATTCTGCTCAAGGAGGTCGCCATGAAAAGGGGCGGTTGGTGCGTGGCGATGTGCCTGCTTATCGGTTTGTCGGTATGGGCACAGGAGGGGCAAAAGCAGGAGCCGCCGCCCCAGCAGCAAACGCCGCCGGAGCAGCAGCGGCCTACGCTCGGTCCGGCGCCTGCACCTACGCTGGAGGCGGGCCCGCGAACTGCTACCACGCGCGACGGCCGGAAATTGATGCACATTCGTTCGCTTTACATCGAGAGAATCGACAATTCGCTGAGCGATAAACTGGTGGAAGCGTTCGCCAAGTCAGGGCGCTTCCGCGTGGTTGCGAAACTCAAGGAAGCCGACGGCACGGTGCGTGGGTCGTGCCTGGAGTCGCGCCGGCTGAAGCGGGTGCATTCGGAGATCTTCATTTCTGACCGCAACGGCGCTTCGGTCTGGCAGGACACCGTCTACAGGCCTTTCAATCCTCCCTCCCTGGATCAAGCGGTGAGCGATACTGCCACGTTGTTTACCGAGCACCTGGAGGAAAGCGTCCGAGGGGCCGAGCGCAAGTAAGCGGCGATTCAAGGGAAGCGTGATCTTCCCCGATACTTGTCAAGAGCGGGTGTACGCCACGTCCCACCCAGGGCTTCCAGATCCCAACGATGTCCAATTTGATGACATTTCATAAGATCCTTCCTGGATGCGAGGAAGGGAACCGTGCGGCTTGGCGAGCTTTCCTTGCTGACTACACTCCCATAGTCTTCCAGCTTTTCGGAGTCTATTCGCCGTGGACTCCCGAGAGGTGTCTGGAGGCTTGGCGCGAAGGCCTGCGCGTTTTGAGCGCCAACCAGTGCACGCCCCTCCGGAGCTTCTCGCACCAGTCGGAGCGCGAATTCATGGTGGACCTGCGCGCATTTCTCTTGGACTGGATCGCGACGAAGCTCGAACCCTCCCAGGATGCAGAGGAGCCGCCCGCGCCTACGGCTGAGAACCTCCCGGCGCTGCTGAAAGGCTTGCCCTTGCTTCACCAAGAGATTGCCTTCCTGGCCTTGGCGGGGTATTCGCAGGGGACACTTGAGAAGATTCTGAGGATTACTCCCTCGGCAGCGGGCGAAGGGCTGGACCGCCTGCGCACCACCTACGCGCCAGTCTTGAATCGGAGGGAAGACCGCTGCTTCTGGCCGTCGGCCTGGATTGGCATCAGCCGCGCGGCACGGGCAAGTCGGCAGAAAGATTGTGCGCCTCTGCGGCTGCTCATTCGCGTCCTCGACGGGCAAGCGAGCTGGTATGACAAAACTCCGGTGGAGGAGCATCGCAGCGCCTGCCTGCACTGCCTGGAGCTTTGGACCTCGCTGCTGGAAGTTGTCTCCTGGGAGCGCGCGACGGCGCCTTGGTCGGCGGAGAAGGTTGAACCTCTGCTCGCAGCAGTTCCCATCAAGGCTCAAGAGAAATCCAAGACCTCTTTGTTCGCGCGAATGCTCGGCAGGTAGAGCTGTTCCGCCCCCTTTGGGTAAAGGCCCGGCCCAGTCTCCCGCTGGCCTCGAGCGCCACTGCGCTCGCGTGTGAGTGCGCTCATTGAAAAGCTTGTTTTGTGCTGCTTCCCGGCTGTAGATTGGTTCTGCTTATGCGCGACTACCGTCAGGAATTTCCGGATTTCTCACCGACTGTCTATCTAGACTGTGCCTATCAGGGGCCATTCCCGCGCGCCACGGCGGAGCGGCTTCGCCAGGCGATCGAACTGAAGTCCAATCCGGCCCAGCTGGAGGCCGCTGAGTATTTCCGCCTGCCGGAGCGCGTACGCGCGCGAATCGCACGGTTGGTAGGCGCTGACACGACGGAGATCACTCTGACGAGCAGCGCCACGCAAGGTATCGGCATCGTGGCCGCGGGCCTGGAGCTCGGCGCCAACGACGAGGTTGTGGTAGCGAGTTCGAACTTTCCATCGAACCTTTTTACCTGGCTTCACCTGCGCCGGAAGGGTGTGACCGTGAAGGTCGTCCGTCCGACCGATGGCGAAGTGACGCTGGAACAGGTGGCGGCTGCGCTCTCCGCGCGCACGCGGGTGCTGGCGCTCGATTGGGTGAGTTATTCCAGCGGGTATCGGATCGACCTCGCCAAGTTTGGGAAGCTGATTCACGACCGAGACGGGATCTTTGTGGTGGACGGCTCCCAGGGGGTGGGCGGGATCGAGTTGGATTTGCACGCGCTCCCTGTGGACGTCCTGGCCTGCGCTGCCTACAAATGGCTCCTCGGCCCTTACGGGACGGGGTTTGCCTATGTGCGGCGCGACTTGGTGGGGCAACTGGATCTGCCGGTTGTCAACTGGTATTCGGTCGAGGGCGCTGAGGACTTCGACTCGCTCCCCAAAGACCAGTTCACGTTGATCCATGACGCTCGAGTTTTCGATTCTGGTGAAACCGGAAATTTCATCAACCTTTATGGCCTGGATGCATCCCTGGAGTTTGTGGAGGAAGTTACGACCCGAACGGTCAACGATTACTGTCGCCGGCTCCTCGAGCGCTTGGCGGATGGTCTGCGTGCCAGGGGCTACACCCTCTCGGCCGCGGCGTTGCCCAGCCACGAATCGACGATTCTCGGGTTCCGGGCCCCCACGCCCGAGGCCACCGCCGGGCTGCATCGAGAGCTTCGCGCGAATCAGATTGCTGTGAGCTTGCGCCAGGGCGTGATCCGGGTTTCGCCGTACCTTTACAATGACGAGGCCGACATCGACCGGCTGCTGGAGATCGCACAGTGGCCGGGCGTTTGAATCGGTTGAAATGGCGTAAGCAGGCTCAACGCCTGGCAGGCTGCTGAAAAAGGCCATTCGCCTGTCATTCTGATCCTGCCTTGCGGGAGAAGAATCCCAGCAGTTCCTAGTACCTACCAAATACGGGGATCCTTCGTCGTCCCGATAAGATCGGGACTCCTCAGGATGACATCCTTGGGGATTTTTCAGCAACTTTCTAAACCTGCAGGGCTGTTTTGAAGGGCCAATCGCCATGCTCCTCGTGCCATGAGTGGCACCACCCATGCGCCTGCGCTCCTTCCGTCCCGAGGACTTGCGAAAGTTATACGAAATCGATCACGCCTGTTTTGCTCCGGGGATTTCTTATTCGCAAGGAGAAATGGCGCGCTTCACTGGGCACCGGCTTTCCCAAACGTGGGTGGTGGAAGAAGCCGGGGAGATTGTCGGTTTTCTGATTGCCAAACGTGAGCCTCGCAAGATTCTCCACATCGTCACTATCGACGTCGTCGAAGCCTGGCGCCGGCGGGGCGTGGGTTCGGTCTTAATGGATGCCGCCGAGCAGTGGGCGAGGGAACACGAGTTGTGTCTGATCGGTCTGGAAACAGCGCAGGACAATCGTGCGGCGCAGCGTTTCTACACAGCGCGTGGTTATCGGAAGGTGGACAAAGTCGAGCACTACTACGCAGACGGGACCGCTGCTTGGGTCATGGTCAAGGAGTTGTCTTAATACCGGGCGGTCATTTCCCCCGCCAGTGGTTCGTCCGTAAAAGAACGCCTACTGCAGGTATAATCGACCGTGCTTTGGGCCTTTGCGCTGTGAAGAAGAGGATTCCATGTCGACCACATTGACTTCTGCCGACCGCCGGGTCATCACCATTGCCGCCCTGGTTGCGGCCATCTCGCTGGCCATCGGAGTGAAGTACTTTTCCCATGCCTTTCCCGAAGCGGCAATTGAGTTCCGTGTGAACCGGGGCGATTCCACGCCCCTGGCGCTGAAATTCCTGGACGACCGCGGGTGGAGTGTCCAGGGCTACCGGCACGCCACGGTCTTTGACTTTGACGACGATTCGAAGGTCTATCTCGAGCGCACGCAAGGGTTGTCGCGCATGAACACTCTGACGCGTGGCCCGATCCATCTGTGGCGCTGGTCGCATCGCTGGTTCAAGCCGCAGCAGAAAGAAGAGTTCCGCGTGGACGTCAGTCCCGCGGGGGAGGTTGTGGGCTTCGATCACGATTTACTGGAATCGGCCCCCGGGGCAAATCTCGACTCTGCCGCCGCACGCGCCCTCGCGGAGCGGTTCCTGGTGGGGGTCATGCGGCGCGACTTGGGGGACGTGGAATTCGTCGACACGCTAACGGAGAAACGTCCCGCGCGCACCGATCATTCGTTCACCTGGAAGCGGAAGAGTGTGGACCTGGGCGAAGGCAGCTTGCGATTGGAGGTGGAGGTGGACGGCGACCAGGTGGCCGGCTACCGAGAATTCATCAAGATCCCTGAAGGTTGGACGCGCGACTACCAGAAGCTGCGCTCCCGGAACATTTCCGCGCAGCAGGTGGATCAGGTTTTCTGGATCCTGTTGTGCGTAGCCGGACTGGTCATTCTCATCCAGCGCCTGCGCGGGCGCGACGTGCCCATTCGCCTCTCGCTGGGCTTCGGGATGGTCGCTTCGCTGCTCTATTTCCTCGGCCAGTTGAACACCTTTTCGCTCGCGGAGTTCGGCTACCGCACCACGGATTCGTATTCGAGCTTCGTAAGCAGCTATGTGCGCGACAATCTGCTGGTGGCTCTGGCGCTGGGCGCAGCCATCTTCTTGCTTCTGGCCAGCTCGGAGCCCGTTTATCGCGAAGCCTACCCAAATTTCCTCTCCCTCCGCCGCTACTTCAGTTGGCAGGGGCTCCGCACACGTTCTTTCCTCCTGGCGAACGTCGTGGGAATCACGCTCACTTTTTTCTTTATCGCCTACCAAACGGTCTTTTATCTTGCCGCCGACAAGCTGGGCGCGTGGGCGCCTGCTGAGGTTCCCTTTACGGATTTACTGAATACGCGCTTTCCTTGGGTAACGGTTCTCTTCATCGGATTCTTCCCCGCAGTCTCCGAGGAGATACAATTCCGTGCGTTCTCGATCCCCATCCTGGGGAGGCTGCTAAGGTCGAAACCTGTAGCCGTAGTGTTGGCGGCGTTCATCTGGGGATTTCTGCACTCGTCATATCCGAATCAGCCCTTCTTTATTCGCGGCCTGGAAGTGGGTTTAGTGGGCGTGGTCATAGGTCTGATCATGCTGCGTTTCGGAATCCTGGCCGCGCTGATCTGGCATTACTCGGTGGATGCGCTCTATGCGGCCCTCCTCTTGCTCCGTTCTCCCAATCATTACCTGATGGTGTCAGGTGGAGTGGCGGCGGGGATCATGCTGGTCCCACTGGTCGTGGCGCTGGGGGCGTACTGGAAGACCGGCTCGTTTGCGGAAGAGGGGTCACTCACCAACACCGCGGAAGGAGTCGTCCAGCCGCCGCGCGAGGAGAGCGTAGCCGCGGAAACGCCTCTCGTTTACGAGCCGCTTTCCAGGTCGCGGCTGGTACTGGCGGGCGTTCTGACGTTGGTCTTCATCGCCCTGGCGTTGATTCCCGTTTATCGATTTGGCAAGGGGATGGTACTGCGCGAATCCCCGAAGGATGCACTACGCGCAGCCGACGATTTTCTGCGGCATCGCAACGTCGACCCGGACGCTTACCGGCACGTCGTCTGGATTAGTGACAACGTTGACCCGTTGGCGCTGCGATATTTGGCAGAGCGAAAATCCCTCGAGCAATCCGACCAGATCTACCGCCAGGCGACGCACCTCGAGTTGTGGGTCGTTCGCTATTTCCGTCCGCTGCAGAAGGAGGAGTACCTGGTCTTCGTCGATCCGGTTTCCGGGGAGGTTTTCGGACACCGCCACTTGCTCGATGAGGATGCAGCGGGCGCCTCGCTTTCACCTGAGCAGGCCCGGGAATTGGCGGCCCGGGCGGTGCAGGAGCACGGATATCGCCTGGAAGAATTCGAGCTTCAGAACTCCCAGGCGAGCAAGCGCAAGGCCCGCGAAGACTACACACTGGTTTGGCAGGCCAAACCTGGCGATCCCCGCAACGTGGGGGACGCGCATTATCGACTGGAGGTGGAGATCGCCGGCGATCAGGTCGTGGGGTTCTCGCGTTCCTTCAAGTTGCCGGAAGAATGGGAACGCGAGCGGCGAGCTACCCATCTCAGCCAGGTAGTTCTGATGGCCGTTTCCTATCTGATGATCCTCTCCTTGGTGGCGGCCGGGTTGATGCTCTTCGTCAAGCAGGTGCGGTCTGGCCAGATGCCCTGGAGGCGATCGGCAAAGTTTGGAGCGCTGGGTGCTATCTTGATGTTCCTGGCGACGCTGAACCAGTTGCAGCTGTTCGACCGTGAGTACGACACGTCCATCCCTCTTGCGAGCTTCCACCTGCAAGTTGCCGTCAGCGTGATTGTCATCCCTCTCGTCATGGGGTTGTTCGCATGGCTGGTGGTGGGACTGGCGGCTAGCTTCTATCCTGATGCCTGGAAGCTCTTCCGTCGGTCGGCGCGCCGCGTGTGGCGTCGCGATGCTTTGGTAGTAGTAATTTTGAGCCTTGCCGCGGGTGCGGGGTTGGGGCGGCTCGACGCGCTCATGGCGACCGTGTTTCACGCCTACGCGCCCATCATGGTTGAACTTTTCCCCAGCGCGTTCAACACCACGTGGCCCACCCTCGGGCTCCTCCTTCCGGGGCTCATCTGGAGTCTGATCTACGCGGCTTTGGTGGGCTTGGTCATCTTCGTCGTGCGCATGGGGTGGAACCTTCGGGCTGGGTGGCTTTGGGCAGGAGTCGCCCTCATGCTGGTTTCGCTGGGGCCTGCGCGCGCGCACTCTCTTGCCGCTTACGCCGTAGGCTGGGTCGAGAATTTCCTCCCGCTGGTGGTGGCAGTGGGTTTGATCGCGCTCTTCCTTCGCAACAACATCCTCGGTTATGTGGCGGTTTCCTTTTGTACGCAGCTTGCCGGGCCACTCGTCGTGTCTTTTTGGCAACCGAATGCCTTCTTCCGCTGGAACGGAGTGGCACTTGGCCTCCTGGGTGTGCTCGTGCTGATCTGGATGCTGGGGATTACCGGCGGCACGGAGGGGACAGCGGGTGATTCGGGATCAGGCCCGGCCTCGCCCGCTGCTTAGTCATGGCCAAGACTCTTGAGATTCCTTTCGTAAAATATCACGGGCTCGGAAACGACTTTCTCGTAGCCCTCGCGAGCGACGTTCCTCGCGCCCTTCCGGATTTTGTGCGAAAGATCCTCGATCGCCACATCGGTGTCGGCGGCGATGGCTTTATCGTCGTCATGAAAGCCGCGACTAAAGTTCACGACGCCCGGATTCGTTTCTTCAATGCGGACGGAAGTGAAGCGGAAATGTCTGGGAACGGCATTCGTTGTGCGGGAGCATTTCTGATCGAGCGGAAGAGCCGGAAGCGCACCCTGAGAATTGAAACGGCCGCCGGCCTGAAATCACTCGGGAAGATGAGGGGAAGCAACGGGAAGTGGACCTTCCGGGTGCGGATGGGATCCCCGATTCTGGAGGCTGGCAGGATTCCGTTCAAGCCCAGCGACGTTTCATCTCCCGTACTCAGGTATCGTCTAAGAACCCGCCGGGGCGAGCTGCCGGTCACCGTTACTTCGATGGGGAACCCCCATTGCAGTGTGTTCGTGGCGGATTTCGAGAAGGTCGACTGGGCGAACCTGGGCCAGGAGATCGAGCAAAATGAGCATTTCCCGAACCGGACCAACGTGGAGTTTGTGCGTCTGTTGTCGAGAAATGAAATCGAGGTGAGGTTCTGGGAGCGTGGGGTTGGGCACACGATGTCTTCCGGGACCGGGTCGTGCGCCGCGACGGTCGCAGCCATCCTGAATGGGCTTACGGACCGCCGGGTTCGGGTTCGGACCGAGGCCGGCACCCTGGAAGTCGCCTGGCCCCAAGGCGGGGAAGTCTGGTTGACGGGTCCAGTCGAGAGGGTCATGAAGGGGAAATACTATTACCACGCGACGAAGTGAACTAGCCTCAATGTGCGTGCGCCCGGACGGAACACTACGGCCGAACGTAGAGATAAAGCTTGTGAGAAATCCCGTTCTTCGAAATCACGTCGATGGTTTTTTCGGGTTCCCAACCAGGAACCTGGAAGTCATGGGAAACGATCCGCGCCCCGGGGCGCAGTTGCTTTTCGAGCATGGGCCGGAGCTTTTCGTTGACCGCCGTTAACAGGTAGAGCGTGACGACGGTTGCACGGTGGACGCTCACGTTGAACATATTTTCGTGCAGAATCTGGGCCTGGCCTTCCAGGTCCAAATCCTTGATGCGGTCGCTCGACTGTTTGTAGAGGTCAGGATCGAGCTCCACGCCTACAGCTCGCGCGCCGAACTTCTGGGCCGCCGTAATCACAATGCGGCCGTCTCCCGATCCCAAGTCATAGACAACATCGTCCGGCTCGACCTTGGCCAACTCCAACATCTTCTCGACGATATCCTCGGGAGTTGGCACGTAGGGAACAATGCGTTCGAGATAACTGCCGGGCGGGCCTTGTCCGAATGAGGTTTCTGCTTGGGCAAAACACGCTCTACTCGAAACGAAAAGGGACAGAGCCGCAGTGGAGATGAGCAGTTCGACTGAATAACGGGAAGAGAAGAGTCGATGAGGCTTCATACGCATGGACGGAATTCTACTGGTTGGTGCGAAGGTTGTCGAGACGAGAACACAAAGTCTCTTGCGCTGTGCGGATTTACACCCTAGGCTGGGGGCTCTATCTTATCGGATGGTTTCGTCCGCAGGGCAGCAGCCCACAGCTTCGGGCGTTGCCATCGGAAACATCGGAGAACTCACCGCTTGAGCCAACCTTCCTTGCGACGGGAACTGAGCTTCACGCACGCTACTGCCATCGTGGTTGCGAACATGATCGGAACAGGCATCTTCACGACCACCGGATTCTTGGCAGGTGATTTAGGGCGCCCATCGCTCGTACTGGGGGTGTGGCTGGTGGGCGCGGTCATAGCTCTGGCGGGCTGTCTTTGTTACTCCGAGTTAGGAGTGAACTTTCCGAGGTCAGGAGGCGAATACGTCTTCCTGCGCGAGGCTTGGGGGCCAGCGTGGGGTTTTCTGAGTGGATGGATTTCCTTTTTCGCGGGATTCTCTGCGCCTATTGCTGCCGCCGCGCTTGCCTTCTCTGAGTATTTCGCCTACTTCTTCCCATCCTTGACGGTGAACCCCCCGACCGGAAGGGCGGGCAGCATCGTCGCATGGCTTCACGTGGGTCCGGGGCAATGGCTTGCAGTGGGGATCGTCGCGCTCTTTGCAGTAGTTAATATTCTCGGGCTGAAACTCGCGGCCAGACTCCAAAACTTTCTCACGGCGCTCAAACTCAGTGTCCTGCTGCTCTTTCTGTGCCTGGCTTTTACGATCGGCCACGGAAGCGTGGGGCATTTTTCCCAAGTTGCGATTCGAACCTCGACGCACGGCCTGGGAGCGCAGTTCGCCGTCTCACTCATCTTCGTGATGTTTGCCTACAGCGGGTGGAACGCTGCCACCTACGTGGCGGAAGAAATGAGAACGCCGGAACGTACGCTGCCCGTTTCCCTGGTGACAGGAACAGTTACCGTCGCCGCTGTCTATCTGGCTCTGAATGCGGCGTTCATTTACGCCCTGCCGCTGGAGGCCATGAAAGGGATTGTGCGCGTTGGCGCGGCGTCGGCGAGCGCGCTCTTCGGAACCCTGGGAGGAGGCATCTTCAGTGGGGTCATGGCGGTGGGGCTGCTCTCCTGTGTCAGCGCGATGGTCATCGTCGGTCCCCGCGTTTATTATGCGATGGCGAATGACGGCTGCTTCTTCCGAGGCGCGGCAAGAGTTCACCCGCGTTGGGGAACGCCCGTCGAAGCCATCCTCTATCAATCGGCGGCAACCACCGTAATGATTTTGACGGGCACGTTCGAGAGCCTCATTTACTACATTGGCTTCGCCCTGATTCTGTTTGCAGCTCTGGCGACGGCAGGATTGATCTCTTTACGCCGTCGCAGCGGATGGAAAAAGCTCGCCGTCGTGAGTTGGGGCTACCCGCTGGCTCCCGCCTTATTCATTATCGCGAGTGCCTGGATGCTCTGCTACACCGCCGCCTTGCGACCCAAGGAGTCGGCACTTGGGCTGCTGACCATGCTGTTGGGTGCGGGACTGTATTTCTGGAGATTCCGTCGGAATTCCAAGTCAGGGCCCCTCACGAAATAACCGTTCCATTGCGCAGAGCGGGGCTGTTGGGAATCTGCAACGACGATTGGTGCTGCAGCTCGACCACCCGTGAATAGCCATTCACCCGCGAGCGCTCGATGTGACTGTGGCGTACCGCAATCACATAAGGAGTAAACAAGAAGGGCCCAGCCAGCACACTCAGAGCGAAGTTCTTCATACGGAGGAAAGGAGAGAACTCTCCGTTGCGGATCGACAGAACCGTCGGATAGTAGCGAAGCACGACGCCGTAGATATCCGCCGCCAGCGAAAGATCATTGGAGTGTGCGCCGAATATTTGCGTGCGTCCGGCGCGGATGTCCTCCAAGAATTCTTCTCGATCGCGAGCCGGGCTGGCCGTGTAAGTGCGCCCCAGGCGGCGGAGCGTGTGGGAATCGCTGCCCGCGATCATGCCGAGGGGTCGACCGCTTCGACGGCAACGCTCCAGCAACCTGGCGATCAAGGTATTGTGCTCGCGCTGCTGGGATCCGTTGCGAACTTCGAAAACGTCAAACAGCTCGACCATGCGTTCGATGAACTCAAGCACCCGGGTGTGGTCAGCAAAGTCGTGGAAGAGGTGATTGAGCACGAAGAGAAGATTGGCCTCGCGAAGGTATGCAACCAGTTCTTCGGCGTTGGATCGCAGCTTCTGGATGTCGCGGTGGTGGGCCTCGGTCAATCCATAGACGCCGATGTGCGCGGTGTGATGGAAGATAGGGAAATGAGCGCTGACTTCCTCACCCATAAGGAAATCCGGCAAATCGCCGAGCTTGTTCAGGATTTCCAGGCAACCGTCGATGGAATCGTGGTCGGTGATCGTGACCAAGTCCATCCCGCGACGCTTGGCCGTGCGGTAGATCTCCAGCGGCTGGGAATAGCAATCCCTGCAGCGCAGGAAGCGCAGATGCTTCGCGCGCCCCGAATAGCGGCTGTGGCAGTGCAGGTCAGCCCTGTAGAGTTTGTGCGATTGCCCTAAAACCACAGGATGTTATATTAAGAAGGCAAAAAGAGGGATGCAAGTTAATTGTCGTTGAACCTTCTGTTTGACGGTGCTTGCGGATTTGGCTGAAGCTTAGTACGGCATTGCGCAATTTCGGGGATGTGTCAGGAAGCTGCACTGTGATCCCCCGGCCCCTCTGTCCCGCTCTGCGGGTCCGAGGGGAAAGTCAATTCGAGTTCACCGCCCTCACCCCTTGGGGAGAGAGGGCGTCCCGATGCATCGGGACGGGTGAGGGGGTGCTGCGATTCTTCACCGAATTCAGGAAACACACCACTTAGCCTTGCGCCTCAAGTTTTCTATCACCGTCCTCGCCCATGACTTGAACCTGCCGGACCAGACTCACTCTCCGATAGCCTGTTTGTTCCGACGCTCGCGCGGCACAACTCGGTGCCTGCTTCTCCTCATTCTGCTTGTCTCAGGTCGGTGCGCAGCGCAAGCCCCTCAACCGGTCCATTATGTTGTCGATTTGCGCGCGCCCGATTCACACCTGGTGCAAGTGACCCTGAACGTTCCCGATGCGAGCCCGGCCACGGAGATTCAAATCCCCGCCTGGAACTGTCTTTACCAGCTTCGAGATTTCGTGAGAAACGTTCAAGACCTGGAAGCTGAGTGCGATGGGCGATCCGCAGAATTGAGCCGCATGGATTTGAATGCCTGGCGAGGGCCGAACCAGGCCTGCGGCAACCTCAAATTCCGCTACACCGTTTATGCGCGAGAGAACGGACCGTTTTCGACTATGCTCGATTCGGAACATGCCTTCCTGAATTTTGCCATGCTGCTTTTCTACCTGCCCAAAGACCGCGACCGGCCAGCCCAAGTCAAGATTCTTCTTCCCGAGGGCTGGAAGCTGGTGACTTTGCTCGCAGGCGATGGTGATGAATTCCAGGCGGGGAACTACGATGCCTTGGTAGACAGTCCTGTCGAGGCAGGCCATTTTGCGGAGTATGCCTACACGCAGGAATTCCACTTTCCGAACAGCGTGCCCGACTCCGTGGGGAAGCGGGCGACTTTCCGCGTCATCGTACATGCCGACCCAGAAGATTATTCGGCCGATCACCTGCTCGACTCCGTCCAGAAGATCACGGCTGCGGAGACAGCCTTGATGCACGATCTCCCCTTCGAACGCTACACGTTCATCCTGCATTTTCCGCGTGATGCGGGGCCGAGCGGGGGCATGGAACATCGGAATGGAACCGCGATCACCGTCCCGGCTTCGCTCACGCGGGACCGGCAGGGCTACCTTGAGGGTGTCATCGCCCATGAGTTCTTCCACGCCTGGAACGTCAAGCGCATTCGCCCGCAGTCACTGGAGCCGATTGACTACACCCACGGCAATGACACGCGTGATTTATGGTTTTGTGAGGGCGTCACCAGCACGTACGCCGAGCTGGCTCTGCTGCGCGCAGGACTCCTTGACCGAGACATGTTCTACAGCCGCTTGGCAGGGGCCATCCAAGCTCTTCAAGAGCGGGCCGCACGTCGCTTCCAAAGCGTGGAGACCTCCGGCCGGGAAGCGTGGCTCGAGAAGTACACGGATTACCATCGGCCCGAGCGTAGCATCTCGTACTACAACAAGGGCGAATTGCTCGGATTTTTGCTGGATCTGGGCATCCGGAACGCCAGCCACAACCAAGCGAGTTTGGACGACGTGATGCGTCGCCTCAATCAGGACTTCGCGCGCCAGGGACGGTTCTATACGCTTGCTGACATCCGAGCGATCGTGTCGAAGCTCGCGCCCGCGTTTGGCGTGGACCGATTCCTCGCCGACTACGTGCAGGGAACCCAGGAGCTTGATTACGCCACCTACTTGGGTTATGCCGGCGTGCGCCTCGCTACGAAGGTCACGCAGCTCCCCGCGCCGGGTTTCGCCGTATCCCGGGCCCCAACCGGATCGATGCAAGTGGAGTCCGTCGAGTCGGCAAGCGACGCGCAGCGAGCGGGCCTGCTGCCGGGTGACGTTCTCCTGGAGGCTGATGGCGAGCCCCTGGCAGCCGCCGCTGAGGCCCCTTTGCCGCGTTGGCGACCCGGCCAAACGGTCGAACTCCAGATCGCACGCGAGGGGAAAACTCAGATCATGAAATTCAGGGTAGGAGCGAGCCAGAAGGTCTCCTATCGGGTCGAGGAAGAGCCCCACGCGGAGCCCGGCCAGTTGAGGGTGCGAGAAGGCTGGCTGAAGGGCGAGACCGCTCCAGCGTCGGTCTCAGGAACGCCATGATCCGCGCCTTCGTTGTCACGCTCGTAACCTTTGCCTACGTCCTGATCGTTGGTCCGCCCTTCCTCATCCACGCTTGGTTGACAGGGAACACCGACGTGCTTTACCGCGTGGGCGTGCAGGGAGCCAGGATGGCGCTTTGGCTGTCCGGCGTCCGCTTGGAGGTTCATGGGCTCGAAAAGATCCCTCCGGGCCGCGCCGTTATCTTCATGCCGAACCATCAGAGCAATTGCGATCCTCCGGCGATGGTCGTGATCCTTCCTCCGGTGCGGGTCATGGCCAAACAGGAGTTCTTCCGGGTGCCAGTTTTGGGGAGGGGAATGCGCGCCCGCGGCTTCATCCCCGTGGATCGCAGAAACCGGGAGCGGGCCATCGCCGCTGTCGAACAGGCCGTAGCCGCTTTGAAGGCGGGGCACTCCTTTCTAGCTTACCCAGAAGGTACGCGAAGCCCCGACGGCCGCCTGCAAAGGTTTAAGAAGGGCGTGTTCGTGATGGCCATCAAAGCGGGTGCGCCCATTGTCCCCGTCTCCGTTTCGGGCGGCAGCAAGATTATGCCGAAAGGCAAGTTCGTCATCCGACCGGGTCGAGTCCGCATTACGATTCACGATCCCATCCCCACCGCCAGTGTCCGTCTCGACGAGCGCCAAACGGTGATCGACCTCACACGACAGGCCATCCTGACAGGTCTCGCACCGGAAGAATGGCCGGCCTGAAGAGCACTAGGCAGCGAGCGTCTTGTGCGAGTCCCGACGACCTCGGGATAAGCAGAAAGCAGCGAGCGTTTTGTGCGAGTCCCGATGAGTCGGGAAAGGCGCTAGGCAGTGGAAAGCAACGGGCTACCACTCGCTGGCCAGTTTTGCGGTTTAGCGCTGCAGTCTTGGTGGCAGTAATCAGACTAGGGTCCGCTGGGGGGATAGAATGAATGCCGACGCGCCAGCTCACAATCTAGTACGCGGCAGGCCGTTGAAGTGGACCTTCTGTTGGGAGGTTCTTAGGGGCTTCGCGCTTGCTGCCGTTTTTCTTGCTACAGCGGCGCATGATCAAAATGGTGGGCCTGCACAAGCAGGAACAGGCGCTTCGGGAGCTTCCGTCGGCACCGTCCGAGTTGACGCGACTTCCGAGCACATGTTGAATTCTTTTGACCCAGATAGTGCCCTCGGCAGCTCGATCGACGTCCTTTCCCACACAGGGATCGACAAGGTCTATTCTCCCCACATCATCCAGGAGGCCCTTTCGGCGGGCTGGGGACCAATCACCTATCGGAACAATACCGAGCTCCGCATGGCCGCCTGGCACTGGACCGAGAATGGGACATGGAGCGATCCAGCCCACCAGAGTGGGTACTTTACCGGCAGCACCGACCTAAAGGAACCACTCCGCTACATCCTTGCCTACTCGTTGCCGCATCGCGGTTTCTCGACCAGCGGCGACCGTCCGGTGCAAGGTCCCAACCTCACCTATTGGAAGAGCAACCCGTATCTCACCAGCAAGTTCACGGGTGAAAGCGACTCCCTGCACCCACAATGGGTCGTCATGGACCTGCGGGCCGCGAAGCCAGTGAGCGCCATCCGCATCGCCTGGGCCAGTCCTTACGCCACAACCTATCAGGTGGATTATTGGATAGGGAAAGATGCGCTCGACTTCGATCAGGGTCCCCAGGGCGAATGGAAGACATTCCCCTCGGGCAGGGTGAAGAACGCCCAAGGCGGCACGGTGACTCTGCGGCTCGCGGAAGCGCCCGTTTCCGCCCAGTACCTGCGCGTCTGGATGACGGAATCATCGAACACCTGCGATCTGCATGGATCGGACGACATCCGCAACTGCGTGGGATACGCCATAGAGTCAATCGATGCCGGCAGCGTCGATGCAAGTGGCGCCTTTGTGGATGTCGCGGAGGATGCTTCCGGCCAGAACAAGCCCAGGTATTGCTCTTCTTCCATTGACCCCTGGCACTCCGCCGCTGACGTAAACGCCAGCGGAAGCTACCAGCACAGCGGCTTCGATCTTTTCTTCACCAGCGGGCTTACCAACAACCTGCCTGCGATGATTCCGGTCACCCTGCTTTACGGCACGCCGGAGGACGCTGCCGCCCAAATTGCCTACCTCGAGAAGCGCGGCTACCCCATCACTTATATTGAGATGGGCGAGGAGCCTGACGGCAAGCACGCCCTGCCGGAGGACTACGCGGCGCTCTACATCCAGTGGGCGACAGCCCTTCACAAGGTGGATCCCAAGCTCAAGTTGGGAGGGCCCGTTTTCGAAGGGGTCAGCGAAGACATAAGGGTGTGGCCCGACGCGCAAGGCCGAACGTCCTGGATGGGCCGCTTTGTGGATTACCTGAAGGCGCACGGCCACCTTCGCGACCTCGCCTTCGTATCTTTCGAGCACTATCCCTTCGAAAGGTGCGACATCACCTGGAAGTCCTTATACCGGGAACCGGAACTGATGAAGCACATCCTGCAGGTGTGGAGAGAAGACGGGGTGCCGAAAGAAGTGCCCCTGATAGTAACTGAGAGCCACCTTTCTGCGGGCCTCACCGGGCCCATGAGCACCATCTTCGCGGCGTTATGGCTCGCCGACAATATAGGCTCTTTCTTCGAGGGGGGAGGCGCGGCTTTCTACCACTCGCCGATCCAGCCCCAAACGGTCCAAGACAGTTGCCTCGGCTGGGCCACGTGGTCGAATTTTGTGGCAGATCGGGATTACAACATCACGGGATACACATCGCCCTACTTCGCTGCCCACATGATCAACCTGGAATGGGTGCAGCATCGCTCCGGCGTGCATCACATGTTTCCCTCTTCGACCGGCATTAAGGACAGCGAGGGGAATGTGCTGGTCACCTCTTATGCGGTGCATCGCCCCGATGGAAACTGGTCCTTGATGTTGGTCAATCGCGACGAGACCAACCCACATACGGTGCGCGTCGTCTTTGAGGATTCCAAGAGCAAGCGGGGCGGGTCGTTTTCCGGGCCGGTCACCTTGGTGACTTTCGGCAGCGAGCAGTATGTGTGGAAAGACGACGGCTCCAACAGTCACGCTGACCCCGATGGAGCACCGGTGGCGATCCCCGTAGCGTCCGGCCCACAAGCCACGTACACACTGCCGAAAGCCTCCATCACCGTGCTTCGGGGCAGCGTGCAGGGCCTGAAGCGTTGACACGGGGTGAACGAGAGAATGCAAACTGGCGGGTGCGCACCTCACTCTTGGTTGGCCGAGGTGCGACACCGTCAGGTTCATCTCACGGGGAGGGAGGTGGCCTTGGATAAGATGGCTAGCGGAAGCGTGAGCGCGAAGTGCCCCCTTACCCTATCCAAGACCCGGGAACGCCGCCCTTCCGGGAATCCCGCCTTGCGGGATCGCCGCTCCGAGGCCAAGCCGCCCTAGGATTTCCCTCCTGCCTTCTCGAGATAATCCCGAATCTTGCGGTAGGCTGCAAACATCTCGGGCAGACGCCTATAAGCTGCCGAGCACTTCAGCCAAAGCGCATGATCGACGGCGGGCGAGCCGGAGATCGTCGTGTTGGGCGGGACGTCGTTCGGCACGCCGGTCTGGGGTGTGGCGATCACGTGGTCACCGATCGTCAAGTGGCCTGCCACTCCGACTTGGCCGGTCAAGATCACATTGCGTCCGACCTTGGCGCTTCCAGCAATTCCGACCTGGCTACAGAGTAGCGTGTTTTCACCGATGTCGCAGCCGTGCGCCACTTGCACGAGGTTATCAACCTTGACGCCGCGGTGCAGGCGGGTTTCGCCTACCGCCGCGCGATCGATGCAAGTGTTGGCTTGGACCTCCACCCCATCTTCGATGGCCACCGTTCCGGCCTGAAGGATTTTGTAGTACGACCCGTCTGCCTGGGGCGCGAACCCGAAGCCGTCGCCGCCAATCACCACGCCGTTTTGCAGGATGACATCGTCGGCGATGCGCACGTTCTCGCGGACGACCGCGTGCGAGTGCGCCAGAAAACGGTCGCCAATCTTGGCTCCACGGTAAATCACCACGAAGCTTTTGAGCACACAGTCGTCGCCCAGTTCGGTGCCCTCTTCGATGACCACGTAGGGGCCGATCGAGGGATTGCGGCCCAGCTTGACGTCCGGAGCGATGACGGCGGTGGGATGAATTCCCACTGGCGGTTTGTGGGGAGGATAGAAAACTTCCAGGGCCCGGGCAAAGGTCAGGTAAGGATCAGGCGACCGCAAGACGGGCCTTCCCAAGGTATCGACTTCAGTGCCTGCGATGATGGCCGCGGCGCGAGTGGTCTGTAGCTTCGGAAGATATTTGGGGTTGGCAAGAAAGGTGATGTCGCTTGGATTGGCCTCATCCATTCCTGCCACTCCCGTGATTTCGAGATCGGCCGGTCCCTCGAATTGGCACTCGAGTCGCTGTGCGAGTTCACCGAGTTTCATGGTTTTCTCCCTCCGCGGCGTGGCCCGAGACGTCGAAGACTCGTGTGCCGGGCCCGGGGTCCACACTTGCCGTCGCGTTCACCGGCAAGAGTATCAACAGCGAACTTCCGTGGCAACGGCTACAAATCTCGAGGTCGAGAAACTCGGCTCATTCACGCCATTTGTTCACGTCCACTATGGCGGGGATTGGGAACATCGTGGAGTTGTATCGGAGGGGGCGGCTTTTGACGGGAGCGAGTCACTCGAAGAAGACGGGGAAGATCTTCGAGACGTAAGAATGCGCGGCGGGCTTCGCTTCGTTCTTCAATGGAAAGTCGGAGCGGTAGTGCGCGCCACGGCTCTCCTCACGGGCCAGGGCGGAGCGGGCAATCAGGCGAGCCACTGCGAGGATATTGTAGGCTTCGGAAGCTCGGCGAGAAGGAGGATGAGGTTCCGGCAGTTGGATCTCCTCCAGCCGCTTGACGGCCTCGCAAAGGTGCTTGCCGTTGCGAATAATTCCGACCTTCTCCCAAAGGATGGCGCGCGCTTCCTCGACAGCCTTCTCGAAATCCGCTGGCAACGGGGGTTCGGGAGGGGCGGATGTTGTGCTGGTATGCGGGGCAGCCAAGTGTGTATTCCCTTGCGGGGAAGGGAACTCTGTCGGTGTGTGCTTGCCCAGGATGGCCGCGGCGGATCGGGCGCCGAACACCAAGCCTTCCAAGAGCGAATTGCTGGCCAGACGGTTGGCGCCGTGGACGCCGGTGGCCGCGACTTCTCCGGCGGCGAAGAGGCGGGTGAGCGAGGTTGCACCCCGCAGGTCCGTCGCTACTCCGCCCATGGCGTAGTGAGCCGCCGGACGAATGGGAACAAGGTCAGTCGTGATGTCGATATTGTAATTAAGGCACGTCGTGTAAATGCGGGGGAAACGTTTCTGGACATGTTCGGCGTCGAGGCCCGTGAGGTCGAGGTAGACGAACTCGCTGCGCGTCTTCTGTATCTCGAGGGTGATGGCGCGAGAGACGACGTCGCGCGGAGCAAGTTCGGCGGCTTCGTGGTAGCGCGGCATGAAGCGCTCCAACAGGATGTTGCGGAGGTAACCCCCCTCGCCACGCAATGCTTCCGAAAGCAGAAAGCGTGGCGCGCCTTTGACAAACAAGGCCGTGGGATGGAACTGCACAAACTCCATGTCGCTCAAAAGGGCTCCGGCTCGATAGGCCATGGCCACGCCATCGCCACAAGCCACTGAGGGATTGGTGGTTTCCTTATAGACATGGCCCAACCCACCTGTGGCCAGCAACACGGCGCTGGCACGGGTGCATTTCGGCGTAGAACCTTTCTCTTCCAGATAGGTGACCCCGGAGACGTTGTCGTCTTCCACCAGCAGTTCCAAGGCGAAGGTGTGAGGAAGCAATTGTATCGAAGGCAGCGATTTGGCCTTAGCCATGAGGGCGCGCAGGATTTCGCTGCCGGTCGAATCTCCATGGGCATGGAGGACGCGGGAGCGGCTGTGTGCGCCCTCGCGCGTGAAAGCCAGCTTCGTCCCGTTGCGGTCGAAGCGCATGCCCCATTCGATAAGCTGGTGGATTTGCTGGGGGCCTTCTTCCACGAGTATGCGTACGGCCTCCTCGCGGCATAGCCCATCGCCGGCACGCAGCGTGTCGTGCAAGTGGAGCGTGATTTCGTCGTCTTCGCCCAGTGCCGCAGCAATGCCGCCTTGTGCGTACTCGGTACTGGACTCATACAGGTCGTCTTTCGTGAGGACGAGCACCCGGCCCCCACCAGCCAGCTCGATGGCGGCTCGTATCCCGGCGATTCCTCCGCCGAGGACGACGAAATCCACTTTGGAATCCTTGCGCGTACCCATGGATGACTCCATCATAGCTTTCGTGTCGCGGCTCCGCAACAGGTACCAGTGGATCCCCCCGAGCAAGAACCAGAGCTTCTGGAGTTTGTTTCTGATATTGCTGCCCGCCGGGCTGCGTGGTATGAGTAGGGAGGCGTTTTGACACAGCACTTCGGATTGGGGAGTTATGAGGCGACTGCGAGTGAAATCGAGTGCAGGTGAATATGACGTGGTGGTGGGGCGCGGAGCGTGGCGGGCGCTGCGCCGTTTGCAGGGATACACAGCAGTCTTCGTGCTCACGGAGCCCGGTCTGTGGGAGCGTTGGGGAAACCGCTTCGCTCGGGACACCCGTTGGGGTTCGGTGCGGCCAATCTTCGTGCCCTCGGGTGAGAGTTCCAAGAGCCTGATCAGGGTCGAGAGCGTGGCTTCCGAACTCTTGGAGCGTGGAGCAGACCGGCGGTCGCTTTTGGTGGCCTTCGGCGGCGGCGTGGTCGGCGATCTGGGTGGGTTCGTGGCCTCCACCTACATGCGCGGGATTGATTACGTGCAGGCGCCGACCACGGTGGTCGCCCAGGTGGACAGCGCGATCGGCGGGAAGACGGCCGTGAATGTCCGTGCCATGAAAAACCTGGTGGGAACATTCTACCCGCCGTGCCTGGTGGTCTCGGAGCCAGCAGTGCTCGCTTCGCTCCCCGCCCGCGCGTTTCAATCGGGCTTATACGAAGTCGTCAAACACGCGATCCTGTCGGGGCCGGCATTCTTTCGGTTCCTCGAATCGAAGGTGGCGGCGCTCGGCCCGCGCCAGACGACCAGCCTGGAGACCTTAGTGGCGCGCGCCGCGCAGGTGAAGGTCGATGTGGTGAGCCGCGACGAGCGTGAATCGGGGCTCAGGCGCGTGCTAAACCTGGGCCACACCTACGGGCATGCTCTGGAGGAAGTCACGGGGTATCGACGCTTCCTGCATGGTGAGGCCGTAGCCTGGGGACTGCTCCTGGCTACACGATTAGCGGAACTCGTCGGCGTTCTGGATCCTGCCGAGGGCAAACGCATCGCGGGTTTGGTGCGGCAAGTAGGTTCTCTGCCGCCCATTCGCGACCTGGGCGTGGAGAAGGTCCTTGGACTTCTCCCTCGCGACAAGAAGGCGGTAGGAGGAAGGATCAACTGGGTTTTGCCGGAACGCGTTGGCAAAGTTCGAATCACTCCTGATGTGCCCGACACCGCGGTCGCCGCGGCTTTCCGCCACGTCCAGCGCGGAGTGTGGAATGAGTGAGCCTGCGCGCGCACCGGGCCAGGGGAGCCCGAGGGGTTCGACCGGCGACGAAGCCTCGACGGGAGCCGCAGTTCGCAGCATGTTTGCCGCAGTTGCGCCACGGTACGATTTGCTGAACCATGTTCTTTCGCTGGGATGTGATGTCGCCTGGCGTCGAGCCACGGCGCGCGCGCTGAGGGAGATTCTCAAGCAGCCCGGGTCATGCGTAGCGGACCTCTGCTGTGGGACAGGTGATTTGAGCCTCTACCTGCGCCGGCAGTCGTCAGGGTTGGTGGTGGGTGTAGACTTCTGCCATCCCATGTTGACGCTCGCCCGGCGCAAGGCAGCCGCCTGCCGAGGGCACATTCACTTCCTTGAGGCGGATGCGCTGAGCCTGCCGTTCCGCGATGAGTCGCTGGACGCAGTTACCGTGGCATTCGGCTTTCGCAATTTAGCCAATTACGACCGCGGCGTCGGGGAGATGCGGCGTGTTTTGAAGAGGGGAGGCTGTCTCGCGATCTTGGAGTTTTCGCGAGTGCCGGGGCCGGTATTTGGCCCCATTTTTCGATTTTATTTCCGCCGAGTCTTGCCACGCTTAGGTACGTGGGTTTCGGGCGTTGCGGGGCCCTACCGATACTTGCCGGATTCTGTGTCGGCGTTTCCCGACCAAGACGCCCTGGCTGAGAAAATACGTGCAGCGGGGTTCCGGAACGTAAGCTATGTGAATTTCACCGGGGGCGTCGCCGCCTTGCATTTAGGTGAGAAAGCCTAGCAATCAATTCCCTCAGCCAAAGAGGAACTACCTTGCTCACGTCTCGTGAGGGCGATGAGGCGAAAGAGCCTATTCCGGGTTGCTCCAATCTTCCGGAGCGCCGCTCTCTTTGAATTCCCTCTCAAGATCATTCAAGGCCTTCTGGGCTGCGTCGGTAGCGGTTCGTTTCGTATCAACTTCAGCTTGTTTGTCGCGCCCCTTCGCGTCGAGAGCTTGCTTGGCATTGGGGTCAAGCTCACGCGCTTGCTGAATCTGGAGCAAATTCAGTTCATCTTCAACGAGCTGTTGTTCCTCCCGTGCTCGGGCGAGCTTTCCGCGCGCCTCTTTGAACCTGGCTTGCCAGTAGTCGCGGGTCTTGATCTTTTTCTCAGGAGACTCCGGTCCCACGCTGCTCTTCTCTTCGGCTGGTTCCGGAGAAGAAGGTTTCGTGGTGGGTTGCGTTGGATTCGACTTTTGCTCGCCGGCAGGAGCCTCAGGGAGTCCCGAGGCCGCGGTCGGCCCTTCATCCCAAGGCGGACGGGCCGGGAGGTTATCGTTGGTAAAGACCTTGCCGGGCTTCTTGGACTCTTTCTCCTGCTGCTCGCGGAGTTGCCGTGCAAAATCCCCAAGCGATTCCTGCTCGGCTTTGGCGAGAAGCGGCAAAGCCGCGGACAGCCCGACAACGATCAACAGCATTGGCATCTTACGCATGTGTGCCTCGCTTAACGCAGCCAGCCGGGGTCGCTCCCCTCGCGTCGAAGTTGGTCGTGCAAATCCTCGATGGCCTTCTCGTCGTCAGCAATCTGTTGCTTCTTTGCGTCGATATCCTGATTGAGTTGATTGATGTCGCTGCGAGTGTACTGCTGCTGGAGACTCTTGTTGGGGTCGTTGTAATACTGAGTCTGGTTCAAGTTGACCTTTTGCTGAAGGACGTCGAGTTCGCGCTTGTGCAGGTCGAGTTTGCCTTGCAGCTCACTCATGCGCGTGCGGTAGTACTTCTCGTTGTGAACTGCTTCGGCCTCGGCGGTAGGGTTGACTTCACCTTTCCCCTTGGTTTCCAAGCCCGCTTCCCCGGCAGGTTTTTCTGGGTTCTTTTCCGAAGGGTTTTCGTTGATTCCGGAGGCAACCGGCAGGTTGTCGTTCGTGAAGACCTTCGCGGGCTTGGTTTCTTTTGACTTCTCAGCGCGTAACTGGCGGGCGAGATCGCCAAGGGAAGTGTCGGTCGTGTCAGGCTTCTGGGCCTTGCCCACGCCAGCTGCGAGACAGAACACCACGCACGCAGGGATGCAAAACTTCAGACATATATTCATATAGCCCTCCCTCGAGGGGCGGCGCGGTCGATCCCTTGTCAAAATCTACGCTTTCTCACAGCCAAAATCAACTCTTCCTGCAACGCAGCCCAAAGGCAGTTCTCCCTGGCTATGAGAAGGTCGCCGCGGAATGGCGCCGTTCGGTCTATTGCCACCAAATATGTTGAGGTGCAAAGAGAGACGAAGGTTGCTTTTCCCAGCTATAATGGACCGCTTGATCAAAGTATCTTTCCCCTTCCGAATGCGCCTCCCATCTTCCTTGGGGGAGTGCGGCGATTGCGGAATTCCTGGCACGAATGGAACTCGGCAAGCGTGAAACCGGTGCAACCCGGTGAAATGAGCCCACTGCATCCACAACTCGTTCTTTGAGGCTAAGATGGCAATTCACAGCATTTATACCCTCTCGAAAGATGATCCTGAGGCCCGCAACTGGTTGAGCTTCTTTCATCGGCGTGGCCACACCCGCCTGAAAAATCTAATTATCGAGAGGGTCTTTTGGCTTGAGGGGTCCATTGACCTGGGGAAACTCATGCCGCTCCTGGTCAATACCCTTTACCAGGTCCCTGCGGAGAGGTCTCAGCTCGACCCTCGACACGGTCCCATCGTGGAAATCGCCTATCGCCCTGCCGTCACTGACCCTGAGACACCCTCGATCCTCGCGGGCGCGCACGCCCTGGGTGAAACCGGATTGGAATTCGCCCGGTTGAGTAGGCGATACCAATTCTGCGGGCTCGATGAATCGGAGGCGAAAGCGGTAGCCGCCCGGTTCCTTTACAACAAAGTCGTCGAGAGGATTCGGGAGCAGGATGAAGTGGTGGTCACTTTGCGGCCGAGTGGGAAGCCCGATCCTGTCGGCACGGTTTCTCTGCGGAATTTGAGCGATGCCGAGCTGGTGGCTTTGTCGCACGCACGATCCTGGTACGCGCCGCTTTCGCAGATGAAAGTGATCCAGGCGCACGAGCAGGAGCGGGGTCGGCCTTACACCGACGGGGAGATCGAGATTCTCGTCCAAAGTTGGAGCGATCACTGTTACCACACCACCTGGAAGAGCCTGGGGTTGTTAAAGAAACTGAGCGAAGCTACACGCCGGATTAATCACCCTCTCGTCGTGTCGTCTTTCACGGACAATGCGGGCGGGATGGAGTTTGTAAATGATTGGGTCATTACCATCAAGGGTGAAACGCACAACTTTCCAAGCTCCATTGCCCCTTTCGGCGGCATCGCCACCAAGCACGGCGGGGTGATTCGCGACACGCTGGGATTTGGTAAAGGCGCCTATCCGATCGGGGGGACGACCGTCATGGGCACGATGGACCCTCGGGTGCCCGATGACGAGGTGCCCGCGGGCGCCCTGCCTCCGGAGCTGATTGTTTCCGAATCGATTCGGGCCACGGCTTACTATACCAACCCGATGGGCATCCCCATGATGCATCCCCTCTATCGGTGTCATCCGGGCTATGCCAAATGCTTTGCCCTGGGGCACTCCTTGGGCCTTATCCCCAAGAAGTATGCGCAGAAAGATCCGCCGCGCCCCGGCGACATTGCTTTGCTGATTGGCGGCGAGACGGGCCGCGACGGAATACACGGAGCCACCGCCAGTTCCACCGGCATGACCGGTGAGACTCTCGAGAAGGAATCGGCGGCCGTACAAATCGGGCACCCTATCACTGAACGGCGTTTCACGACTGCGATTCCCATCCTGCGCGACCAGGAATGCATCCGCTCGATTACCGACCTCGGAGCGGGGGGGATTTCTTGTGCCGCAGGCGAGATGGGCGCTGAAACCGGCGTGCGACTCGATTTGGATGCCGTTCCGCTGAAGGACCAGAGTCTGACCGCGTGGGAAATTCTCCTGTCCGAGTCCCAGGAGCGGATGCTGATTGCGGTGCCTCCGGAAAAACTCGCCGAAGCACAATCCATCCTGCGCCGATTTGAGGTGGCTTATTCCGTCCTCGGGCGCTTTACGAATACCGCTCGCCTGGAGGCGATTTGGAAAGGTCAGCAAGTTGCCAACCTGGAGATGTCGTTCCTCTGGGGCGCGTGCCCCATCGATTCGACCGCCACGGCGCAGCCCCAGCGAAAACTCCAGCCGGTGAGCATCGCCGAGCCACGCACGCGTGACGCTTGGGCCGAGGCGGTTCATCGCGTCCTCTCGCACTATCACTGCGCGGACCAGAGCGCCGCCGGCACGCGTTTTGACACCACCATCCAGGGCAGAACCGCCGTGGGGCCTTACGGGGGCAGAAATCATCGGATGCCGACGAACCTCTACGTTTCGGCGCCGCTGCGTGACAAGCCCAACGGCGTGATCACCACCTTGGCATTCAATCCGTTTTATGGGGAGATCAACCCCGCGGCGTTGGCGCGGCTCATGATGTTTGAAGCCATCACCAAGGCCGTCGTGGCAGGTGCGGACTACCGCCAGATGGTGCTGTGCGACAACTTCTATACACCTCGCGTGCGGCCGGAGATTGCTTGCGAGCTGACCGAGATGGTCGAAACGATCTCCAGCCTTTCGGTTGAACTGGGTGTGCCTTTTATCTCCGGCAAAGACTCGAGTTCGGGGACCTTCGAGGCGGGCGGGCGAAGAATCGATGTGCCTCCTACTCTCGCCGTGGCCACGGTGGGGCGAGTCGATAATGTGAAGCAGGTCATCACGAAGGATTTCAAGCGATCTGGCAATCGCCTGGTCCTGGTGGGACGCTGCGACCCCGAAGTTGTCGGTGGCACGGTTTACGCGGATTGCTTCGGGGAGCGCGGTGACAGCCTATTTGATGCCTATGACGCCACTTCCATTCGAGCCCAGTGGGATCGTCTGCTGAAGCTGCACTCCGCGCGACAGTATGTTTCGGGATCCGCCATCGCCGAGGGTGGCGTCCTCCTGCGACTGTTTGAAGCTGCCTTCGGATCGGGTCTCGGGGCGCGCGTGGAGCTTGACACTTTCCCCCCCGGGCGCCGCGACGGCCTGCTTTTCGGCGAGTTCATCGGCTCGTGCTTGATTGAGGTTTCGCCGGATTGTGAGCTTTCCTCGCATCTCGCGGGAATCCCTTATCGAATCCTGGGTCATGTAACCGAGGAGCCTCGTTTGACGTTCGCTGATCGCGGCAAGGTGGTCTGGGAGGAGGCCGTTGCGCAGTTGGCCGAGAGTTGGAGCAAAACCTTTCGTGAGGTCGTGAAATGAGCCAGGCAAGAGCCGCCATCCTCTATTCCCCCGGAACCAATTGCCACGAAGAGACCGCCGCCGCGATTGAGCTGGCGGGAGGCAAGGCTGAACTGGTCCTCTTGAAGGACCTGATCGATGGCCACAGCCGGCTCGACGATTTTCAAGCCGCCATTGTCCCGGGAGGATTCTCCTATGGCGATCACTTGGGTGCAGGACGGATTTTCGCCACGATGCTCGTAGCGCGGCTGCGCGACCAGTTGGTGCGGTTTCTGGACGCGAAGAAGCCCTTGCTCGGAATCTGCAACGGATTTCAGGTGCTCACCGAAGCGGGGATTCTGCCTGACCGAACCCCCGGCCACAGAACCATGTCGCTTCTCGAAAATCAGTCCGCGCGATTCGAAGACCGAAAGCTGCGTCTGATCGTTTCTTCGGAGAAGTGTGTGTGGACCGAAGGCTTGGCGGGGCAAATCCTGGAGATGCCATGCGCGCATGGAGAGGGCCGCCCGTTGTTTTGTTCCACCGGTACATCAACCGCGCCACGGGTGGTTTTCCGCTACGGTGACGTGAAGGGCCAGCCGACCATGGAATATCCGAGCAACCCGAATGGTTCGCCGGACGCCGTTGCTGGGATCACCGATGAAACCGGCCTCGTCCTGGGCCTGATGCCTCATCCCGAACGCACTTCGCTTCCCGCCCACTACTCCCAAGACGGCTTGAAGATTTTCAAGAATCTCGTGAGATGGCTTGAGCAATGAACCCGATATCGATGTAGCCGCGATCCCGATCACGAGAAGCTGTGAAATTATCGATGAAATCAGGCTGCTGGTCTGCTGCCAGGGCGGGGTTGAGCGGGGGGCCGCCGGTCGACTATCGCTTCAGACCTTCACGGTGAGGGCATGCCCATTTCCTTTCGACTTCGGCCGGGGCAGCACCTGCTCGGCTCAGGCCGGGGCGGTTAGCGGCTGCGGTCGCCAGACGATTCGGAACCCTTGCTGCAGGTTGTAAGTCAGCGCCGCCCACAGCGTCTCGCACAGGACTTTCTTCAACCCTCGCACCCGAAACTGCCGCAATCCGATTTTGGCTTTCAGCCAAGCGGGGGTGAACTCCGCCACTCGGGCGCGCTCCCGATAAATCTTTTGGGCTTCGGGGGTCTGCATCTTTTCCAGGAACGCCGCCACTTCCGGGGAGTTTTCTGTGCGCACGATCGTGCGGCCCTGCTGGCGGGTGAGGCAGCACTGCGGCCGCGACGCACAGGCCCGGCAGTCCGCCGCGCGCGCCCCATAGACGTGTCGCCGAACTCCCACCCGATCATGCTTGGTTTGCTGATAGACCAAGCGTTGGCCCCGGGGGCAAGTCAGGGTGTGGGTCTGCGGGTTCAGGACAAAGCGCTCGCCCTGAAACTCCGGCGTCACCCCGCGCCGCGCATAGGCTTTCTTCACCCCTTGGGGTGCTCCGCCCGCCCCTTGCGCCCCGAAGAAATCCACCCGCTTTTCCGCCGCCTTCACAATGTCCTCGTGCGTGCTGTAGGCCCCGTCCGCCACCACTTGCTGCGGATACTTTCCGTTCCGCCGCTTCACCTCTTCTAAACTCGGCGCCAACTCCCCCTGATCATCCTCGCAGGGCGTCACCCGCACTCCCACAATCACTCCCTGCGCGGCATCCGTCGAGAGTTGCACGTTGTGGCTCGGGGCATAACCCCCAGCGCTCTGCTTCATGAGGCGCGCTTCCGGGTCCGTTTCGCTCACGCGTCGCTCCGGCTTGGGCCGCCGGGCGCGCTCCGCCCCCTGCACCTTCTGCGCCTCCTCCAAGGCTTGCTCCAGGCGCGCCACCCGCTCGCGGGCCGCGCGTTCTCGCGCCTGCGCTTTCCCCGCGCTCAGCGCTTCCTGCCGCGCATCGCCCATCTGCCGCACCCGCTCCCGCGCCGCTTCCCGATGCTCCCGAAGCCGCGCTGGCCGACGGAACGACTTCCCACTCGCCGAGGCTTTCACTTTCGTCCCGTCGTGCATCACCCCCTCCAGCGTGATCATCCCTTCCGAACTCAACACCCCCAGCCCCTGCGTGAACAGCTCGTCCAACGCCCCCTGATGCGCCACCCGAAAATCCGAGAGGCTGTGATGGTTCACCCCCTCCAGTCCCCTCAGCCACTGGTAGGCGGGATGATATTCGCACCGCCGCTCCACCTCCCGCGCCGAACTCACCCCTTCGCTGTAGGCGTAAATCCACAGGCTGATCAGTAACTGCGGATCGTAGGCCGGCCGCCCCGGCTCCCCCTCGGCCACTTCGATCGCCGCCCGGAATCTGCGCAGATCCAGCCGCCCCACCAACTCCCCAATCGCCCGCGCCAGGTGGTCCGGTTCGATCAGCTTCTCCACATCCACCGCGCGCAACAGCATCTGCTGCCGGTTTACCACCTTCAACCGCAGTTCCTTGTTGGCCTCGTTCTCGCTCCGCTCCTCTTCGCTTCCTCGGCTCAACCGCCTCTCCTCCGCAGAATGCTTGCGAGCGGCCCTTCACTCACTTCCACCGCTTCGCTGTCAAGACCAGCACTCCCATTTCCACTTCCTCAACGCCCGCAAACAGAAGTGGGGAGATAATTTCACAGCTTCAGAACATCGGGACAGGTCCCTTCGGCCAGCTCAGGGCAAGCTCTGGCCGTCCGCTGTCATTCCCGCAAAAAGCCTGCCCTGAGCTTGCCGAAGGGCGGGAATCCACCGTCGTCGGTTGGGATTGCCTCCCCGTGTTTCCTGAGGCTCTCGATAAAGCCGGATGCGGCGTCCTTGGCCATTTTTCTGGCTTCGGCCAGGGTGTGGCCGTAAGTGACGCACCCGGGCAGCGCGGGCACGAGGGCGGTGAATACACCCTCGGGTTCGGGCCGGAGGACAACGTTGAAGTGGTAGCGTGCTTTCTTCATTGGACGTGCCTACTTTACCTCAACAGCAGAGGTCCGGTCCAATACCGGGCCAACCGGGTGAGTGGTTGGGGCAACGTCCTGGTTGCGGGGGCGCTTATTGTTTTGGGATTCAAAAGCAAATTCATAAAGCGGCTTTGCTGCGGCTACCGCTCTCGGGGGCGAAGAGACCTCTCTCCAAGCAAGCAGACAACGGCTTCCGTGGACCCGCTCCGGTCGCGAACGGGAAGCACGGAGACCGCAATGGCCCGCGCGCCTTCGTCCCCGGTGTCGTATTCGACCGTCTGCTTCCGGGTTTCGGCCCCCGTCTCCAAGCAAGTCCGCACGAGTTCCGCCAATTTTGGAATGGACTGGAACAGCTCCGCATAGCGGCGGCGCGACCACGTGTCTGGACCGAGCAGCTCGCGCGCAGGGGCGTTGGCTTGAGTCAGGAAGCCCTGGCGGTCAAAGACCATCAAACCCTGGTCCATTTCCTGAGCCAGCAGCGCGGTTTTGCGCGCGCTCTCTTCGGCACGCTGTTCCGCAGCCGCGAGCTTCGCCTGGGTCGCCTTCTGTTCATCCTTCAACTGGACAATGACCGCCTGCATCGTCGCGAGCGCGAAGGCCGTATCGTCTTCGACCCGCACCCGGGGCGGTTTGAAGTCGTCAGGTTTCAAGGTCCCGCGAATGGACTTGTGGAGCGCGTAGATGGCCACAATCAGGACAAGCGCCATGACAATGGCGCCCCCGATAAGGAAGGTCAGTTGGAGAAAGCTGAGGTGCGAAGTCATTTCAGCTCGCGATTCCCGACCAACGCAGATAGAGGTCGAGGAGTCGGCCTCCACCCAGGCAGGCGTAAATGGCCGCAACTCCCAGGAACGTGCCATAAGGCCAAGCGTAGTTCCGAAAGCGAGAACTTAACGCGTTCGCGCCTAGTGCGATGACCGTTCCTCCCAGAGAGCCCAGAAGAATCGTCATCAGCGTCAGGGGTACCCCCAGGAACGTTCCCACCATGAGCATCAGCATGACGTCTCCGAACCCGAGGTATTCCTTCTGCCTGCCGCCCAGGCGGTAGAAGGCTTCGCCCACGACATAAAAGAGCCCTCCCCCCACCAGCGCTCCCGTGATGGCGCCGGCAACAGAGGAAGCGGCGCCTTCCAGATAGACGTCCCAGTGCCGGCCCACCCAGACCAGCGGCCGGTCATCTACGGGTATAATGAAGCTGAATAACAACCCTAGGCAAATTCCCAGCCCGGTTACCACATGAGGAAGGCGACGCGCGAGGAGATCCGTGAAAATGAGGACAATCAGCAGCAAGCCGAACAGCGCGTATTTGATGAATTCGGGACCCAGCCCGTATTGCCGGAAAGTCAAAACCAGGACTACGGCGGTGAGGGCTTCGACCAGCGGATAGACCGGGGAGATCGGCGCGCGGCAATCCCGGCAACGGCCACGCAGAATCAGGTAGCTCAGCAGCGGGACGTTGTCGTACCAACGGATGGGGTGCCCGCAGCGGGGACACTTGGAGCGCGGCCGGACTACCGACTGGCCGTGGGGCAGCCGGGCGATGCAGACGTTGAGGAAGCTGCCGAAGGCGAGTCCGAACAACACAATCATCAGATCGATCATGACCACGATTCTATTCGACCTCTCTGTACTGCCATGGGCGCATCGTACCCGGCCAACCTCGACGCGTCAAGGCGCCGGCTGGTGTTCCGGGAAGTCATCCTTGCCGCCTTGGCCTCACTGAGCTCACGGTCGCTATTCCTGTTGCTGCCTGCCGACCAGGCGGGCGTAGAAGGCTTCTGTCCGCGCGATCATCTGCTCGGTGGAGAACTGCCGGGCTCGCGCGCGACCGCTGGCGCCGAACTCACGCAGCCTGGCACGGTTCGAAGCGGCCTCCAGGATCGCTGCGGCCAACGCTTCCGGGGAATCGGGAGGGACGAGCCATCCGGTCTTTCGGTGCGTCACGATCTCGGGCAGGCCACCCACCTTGCTGGCCACCACGCCCAGGCCGCTGGCCATGGCGAGCAGCACCGACGCGGGCAGGCCCTCAGCCCGCGAGGGCATTATGAAAAGGTCGAGCCCGGCGAGAAACTCGAAGGGATTCTCCACATACTCCAGCACTCGGACGTGGCCGGTTGCCGCCTGAAGCCGAATTGCCAAGCGAGACAGCGCCTGCACCGAGGCTTCGCCCGCCAGCAGCATTTGCAGGGCAGGCAGCTTGGGCGTAAGCAGGACCGCGGCCTCGACGGCGATGTCTTGACCCTTCTCGTGTGTAAAGGCCCCCAGATGGCCCACGACGAAATCATCCTCTCTCAAGGCCCACCGCGCGCGCATGGCGGCACGCAGTTCGGGGCCTGGAGGATCCTCGGGCCAGTCAATCCCCACCGGGATGACCTCGATTCGCGATGCCGACACCCCGGTTCTGACCAGCAATTGCTTGACGTACTCGCACACCGCGATCACGCCGTGGCAGGTGTGTTCGTATTTCAGGCCTTGGAGGAAACCACCCCCGGCGAACCACTTCGGCTGGAATATGACCAGGCGGCTCGCCACTCGGCGCACCGGCAAGCCGAGGGTTGCCAGCGCCGAGATCGTCTGCCCCTGGCCGTCGTGGGCGTGGAGGATGTCCGCGGGTTCCGCGCGCAAGCGCCGGCGGAGTTGGAGAGCGCCCCGGCCGTGCCCGGGATCGTGGGTGGGCAACTCAGCGACCCGGCACCCGGCCTCCCGAGCGCGTTCTCCCAGAAGGCTGCGCTCCGGACAGACGATGAGTTGCTGGTGACCGCGCCGGCCGAGCCCGCGGGCCAATTGCAGCAACTGCTGCTGGCCACCCCGGAAGTCCAGTGCGGTATCCACATGGACGATTCGGTAGCCTGGAGCAGGCGGCGCGTGTTCAACTCGCGGCGATGTGCAGTGGTCGTTCGCCATGCCCGCGTTCTCACTCGTCTCGCCCGGCGGCTGCCTCACTGCGGACCAGTTTCGCCCATTTGGCGTATTTGCGCCGCACCGTGTGTCCCGCCATCCAGGCGATGAGAAGACCCTGGTAGCCATCGAGGATTCCCAGGCGAAAAAAATAAGAGCTGAAGCAGACCCAGGCCGGAGCGAAAAGGCGAGCCAGGGGGCCAGGTCCAGTGCGACGCTCGAACATCTCGCGAGCCGCCAGGTCGGTGTAGAACTCCACGCGCGCGCGGTGCTCGGTGAATGAATCGCAGGTGTAATGGAGAATTTCACCCGGCAGTCTCTCCACTGGCCCCTCCACCACCACGGATTCGTGGACGTAGGCGCCCTGCCACCGGCCGCACCGGCGGTCGAAAAGCCGCAGCTTCGAGTCGGGATACCAGCCCGAGTGGCGAATCCAGCGGCCCAGGTAGCGCGCGCGACGCGCGAACCGGTACCCGCTCGCGTGGGGCGTCGAGCTCTTCCAATGCTCCACCGCCTGCTGGGCGGTAGCGTCCAGTTCTTCGTCTGCATCGAGGCTCAAGATCCAGTCATGGCGAGCTTGCATGGTGGCAAAAATCTTCTGTGCGGCAAAACCTTCGAAAGGGTGTGTGATCACCTGGGCGCCCAGCAATCGCGCCGTGGCCGCCGTTTCGTCCGTCGACCCGCTGTCCACCACGATCACCTCGTCCGCACAGGCCAGGGACCGAATAGCGCGGGCAATATTCGCGGCCTCGTTATGCGCGATGATCGTAGCGGAAACGGCTGGCATGGTGGGGTCAAGAATCGCTTCCGGGTGCTATGACCTCGGCAAGCGCGCCCATCGAAACAAGTTTGGCGACGCGGGCAATGTCGGCGTGCAGCGGCCGGTCTTTGTCAATGCGCGGTGAGACCTTTCGGACAAGCACCCTGGCTCGCTCGGCCAGCTTGCCAGACTTCAGTGGTGAGAGCAAGTCAAGAGCCTGGCAGGCGCAAAGCAGCTCTATGGCCAGAATGGTTCTAGCGTTGGTGACCACGGACTGCAACTTCAGCGCGGCGTTCATGCCCATGCTCACGAAATCCTCTTTGTTCCCTGAGGTGGGTATGGAATCAACGGACGCCGGATGCGCAAGGACCTTGTTCTCCGAAGCCAGGGCGGCGGCCGACACCTGCGCCAGCATGAGACCCGACTCAAGACCCGGGGACTTGGTGAGGAAAGCCGGAAGTTCGGAAGTGAGCGGATTCACCAGGCGATCGACGCGGCGCTCCGAAATGCCCCCGAGTTGGGTGAGTGAGATCGCCATAAGGTCGAGCGCCACCGCCAAAGGTTGACCGTGAAAATTGCCACCGGAGATCACTTCACCCTCGCGGGCGAAAACCAACGGGTTATCCGTGGCGCTATTCATTTCCGTCTCGAAGACCCGGCGGGCGTAACTCAGCGCGTCGCGCACTGCTCCATGCACCTGCGGCATGCAGCGCAGGCTGTAAGCGTCCTGAACCCGCGGGCAATCCAAATGCGAGCGGCGAATGGCGCTGCCGCGATTCAGGCGAGCCAGATTGCGGGCTGCCTGGATTTGCCCGGGATGCGGCCTGGCTCGATGCAAACGCTCGTCAAAAGCCAGCGGCGATCCGCGTAGGGCGTCCAAACTGAGAGCCCCGGCGACGTCGGCGGTATCGGCGAGAATCTCGGCGTCCCGCAGGGCGAGGAGCCCCACGGAGAGCATTGCCTGTGTGCCGTTCACGAGCGAGAGCCCCTCTTTAGCCTCCAGGACAAGCGGCTTCATGCCCAGTGACTTCAGAGCAGATGCGGCGGGCAGGCGCCTGCCTCGAAAGAAAACCTCGCTCTCGCCGACGAGTGCCAACGCCACATGGGCGAGCGGCGCCAGGTCGCCACTCGCGCCCACAGAGCCACGTTGGGGGACAACCGGGTGAACACCATGATTCAGGAACGCGCACAATATCTCGGCGATGCGGGGCCTTACGCCAGAAAGGCCCAGCGCCAGCGTGCTGGCGCGCAGCAGGAGCAGGCCGCGCGTCTCCGGGACGCCCAGAGGTTCCCCCACACCGCAGGAGTGGCTGCGAACCACGTTCAGTTGGAGTTCGCGTGCTTCGGCAGGATCGATGCGTTCCGTGGAAAGGCTCCCGACACCCGTTGTCACCCCGTAGACCACTTGCTTCTCCGCGATCACCTTCTCGACCCAGGCGCGGGACCTCTGCATGGCGAGACGCGCCCGACGGGACAAGCCGACGCGATGATTGCGGAGCACGACAGCGTAGAAATCGCGCCGCGTGAGTTGCCGACCGTCGAGGAGTATCGTGCGCGGCATGGAATCCTTCCGTGCGAACGAAAACTCTTGCCTTCGTGGCCGCCTCAAGGAGCGCTGGGTTCGGCCGCCTTCAAGCCTGACAGGAACAGGTCTCGGTACTTGTCGGGCAGGGCACAGGGACGTCCGTCGCGGTCCGTGATCACGTGCACCGTCTCCCCCTCGGCCAGAAGTTCGTCCGTGGCCTGCAGGTAGATTTCGTATGCGAAAACCAGGACGCGGCGGCGGATCTGCTTCAGGCAAGTGCGGACCAGGATTTCGTCGTCATAATGTGCCGGAGCTTTGTACCGGCAGCGGGCCTCCGCCACGACAATGTACCGGCCATCCTGTTGCTCCATTTCGCGGTAGGCAAAACCGTGCTGGCGGCAGAAGTCCGTGCGTCCGATTTCAAACCAAACCATGTAATTGGCGTGGTAGACCACTCCCATCTGATCCGTCTCCGCGTAACGGACGCGCAGGGTTGTGGCTGTCCAGGTGCATTCAGAATCCATATTCACAGTATGCTTTCTTCCGCAAAGTAAGGCTATACCTTCCCACGCAGTCTATAGCAAAACCACGATTTCGCAAACTCTGCCGGCAAGATCAGAGCAGGCTCACGCCCTGGTCATCCACGGGGTTGCTGAGCACGTGGCGGAGGGCAGTGAAAAACCCCCGCAGCAGTGGTTGGAAGAACCGTGGGTGTTCCAGCGCAGGAAGGATCTCAACCTGCACGAGGCTGTCGCCCACCCGCTCGGCTTGATGGAAGAATTCCTCGGCGGTGGGCCACGAGAAAGTCACGTCCGGATGCTTTCCCGGACGCCGCGCAACTTCCAACCTTCCGCGATGGAGATACACGGTCCACGCCAGGTTCCAGTCTTCCAGGACCCACAGGGTTGTGAGCTGGGTCGTGCGAATGTGCTCCCGCACGCGCTTGTCTCGCCCTGTCAGCACAAACGCGCGTTGGATGAGTCGACGCGCGGCCCGTTTTGAGAGTGTCGTTCCGGGGTTTATGCTTTCGAGCATTCTGCCTGATGGCCGTGACATAGCCGCGCGAGGCGGATCGCGGTCGATGTCCAACGACATGGAGGTGCTGATCCGAACGCGCTAACGGCGTAACGTCGCGCGCGCTGGGTGAACAACCCGCAACGCCTGAGCCCGCTTTGCTGCTGCACTGACCAAGTCCCGCGAAGAGACAAGCTCGTCAACCAGTCCCATGGTCAAAGCCTGAGTGGCGGGAATCCGATCGCCCGTGAGCAGCATCTGGAGAGCAGAGGATTTGCCAACCAGACGCGGCAATCGTTGGGTACCGCCCCAGCCGGTTATCAAGCCCAGGGCGACTCCCGGGTGTCCAAACGACGCGTCGTACGTCGCCACGCGACCATGGCAGGCAACCGCCAGGTCCAGCCCTCCTCCCAAACAGTAACCGCGGATGGCGGCGACCACGGGGAAAGGGAAATCCTCAATTCGACGGCACGTGCTCTGGCCAAGCTCGGCGAATTGCCTCGCTCCAACCCCTTCCACCGCCTTGATCTCCTCGACATCAGCCCCCACTGCAAAGGACTTGGGGTTAGAAGCGATCACGACCCCGGTAAACAGTCCTGCGCATTTCACCTCTTCGAGGAGTTCATCCAAGTCGTGCAGAACAGCTCGCGTCAAGCGCGGATACCCCGCAGTCGACGGGAACCTCAGCACGGCAACGGAATCATGGTTGGAGAGTTCCATGGGAGGATAGCAGCGACCGATCAAGAGAATGGCCTTCGGGCCGCTTGCCCTTAGAGCCCGGGCAAAGTCATCCGGAGGGCACGCCTTTCACGTTCTTGCGGATAAACTCGACAATGGCTTGCGTCGAGGCGCCCGGCTGGAAGACCTCCGCGACCCCGGCCTGTTTCAGCCCGGCGATATCCTCATCCGGGATAATTCCTCCCACGACCACCAGGACGTCCTCCATGCCCTGCGCGCGCAGCAATTCGCAGATCCGCGGGACGATGGTGTTGTGAGCGCCGGACAGAATCGAAATGCCGATGGCGTCTACATCCTCCTGCAAGGCGGCACTCGCGATCTGCTCCGGTGCCTGCCGAAGACCGGTGTAGATGACTTCCATCCCGGCGTCACGAAGGGCGCGCGCTACAATTTTGGCGCCGCGGTCGTGCCCATCGAGGCCGGGCTTGGCAACTAAGACGCGAATTCGAGGCTCGCTCATAATGATTCAATTCTAAATTCTGAATTATGAAATACGGAGGTTCGAGTCTACCCTCGGACGACCTCCTCAGAGCAGACAATTGCTGGTTGCGATTCATAATTCAGAATTTATAATTTACTATTCACAATTCAGTGAAACGTCGGCTCTTCGTACGTCCCGAAAACTTTGCGCAGCACGTCGCACATTTCTCCCAGAGTTGCGTATCCGCGCACACACTCCAGGATGTAGGGCATCAGATTGCTGTCCGTGGAGGCGGCGCTTCCCAGCGACTCCAGGGCCGCCCGAACACGGGCATTATCACGCTTTCGGTGCAGTTGTTCCAGTTTTTCGCGCTGATGGCGCGCCACACTCGCATCAATCACCAGGATCTCAATAGGGCGTTTCTCTTCCGTGACGTAGTCGTTGACCCCGACAATGATTTTCTCCTTGCGTTCGACAGCCTGCTGATAGGCGTACGCGGCGTTGTGGATTTCTTTCTGCGGGTAGCCGCGTTCGAGGGCGGGGACCATGCCGCCCATAGAATCGATCTTCTGAAAGTAATCGTAGCAAGCGCGCTCGGTATCGAGTGTCAGTTTCTCGACGAAGTAGGAGCCGGCGAGGGGGTCCACGGTGTGGGTCACGCCGCTCTCGTAAGCCAGTACCTGTTGTGTCCGCAGGGCCAGGGTGACGGCTTCTTCCGTCGGCAAAGCCCACGCCTCGTCGAGGGAATTTGTGTGCAGCGATTGGGTTCCACCCAGCACCGCCGCCAGCGCCTGGAGGGTCGTCCGAACCACGTTGTTATACGGCTGCTGCGCCGTCAGGGAGCAACCTGCCGTCTGCGTATGGAAGCGGCAGACCCAGGAGCGCGGATTTTTGGCGCCAAACCGCTCGCGCATCACCCGCGCCCAGATTCTGCGCGCCGCCCGATACTTCGCGATTTCTTCGAACAGATCGCTATGGGCGTTGAAGAAGAAGCTCAGGCGGGGCGCGAATTCGTCCACCTCCATGCCTGCTCGCCTGACCCACTCCACGTATTCGATCCCGTCGCGCAGGGTGAAAGCCAGTTCCTGCACGGCCGTCGAACCCGCTTCACGGATGTGATAGCCGCTAATGGAAATGGGATTCCATCGGGGCACCTCCCGCGCCCCGAACGTAATGGTATCCACCACCAAGCGCATGGAAGGAGCGGGAGGGAAGATGTACTCTTTTTGCGCGATGTATTCTTTCAGGATGTCGTTCTGAGTCGTGCCGGAGATCTTCTTCCAATCCGCACCACTCTTCTCCGCGACGACAAGGTACATCGCCCAGATGATGGCGGCCGGCGAATTGATGGTCATGGAGGTGGTCACTTGCTCGAGGGGCAAACCCCCGAGCAGGGTTTCCATGTCGGCCAGGGAGGAGACCGCCACGCCGCACTTGCCCACTTCGCCCTCGGCCAGAGGGTGGTCGCTGTCGTAGCCCATGAGCGTGGGTAGATCGAAGGCAATCGAAAGCCCTGTCTGGCCCTGCTTCAGCAGATAATGCAGCCGCTGATTGGTGTCGTCCGGGCTTCCGAACCCTGAGAACTGGCGCATCGTCCAGATCCTGCCGCGGTACATCGTGGGATGAATTCCACGCGTGTAAGGGTACTCACCGGGGTCACCGAGGTGTTGGGAGTAGTCAAATTTGGCGAGGTCAGCAGGGGTGTAAAGCCGCTGGATCGGCACACCCGAAAGGGTGGTGAATTCTTCCTGGCGTTCGGGGGATTCTCGCAGCGCGGGCTTGAGGGTCTCGTCCTCCCAACGCTGTTCCCCGCTCGATGGCTGGCGATGGGGAAGTCCGCTTTCAGCCTCGGCGCCCGGTTTGTATCCTTTACTCACTCCGATGCTTAGCCCCAGGGGCATGTTAGTGCAGGGGCAGTTTCAAAGTCAAACGCAGGATCACGGAACTGGCTGGTGTGAAGTAGGGGCGAGCGGCGCTCGGGCTTGTCCGAATTACGGTCGATCCGCCGGCGGGTGACCTGCGGCTCCGCTCCGCCGCGGCGGATCAGAGCCGCGTTGAGCACTCGACTGGTTCGCTAATTTGGACAACCCTGAGCGGCGCTCAGCCCGAGGAGGGTCGAACGCCGTTTGCCTCTAAATTGTCTTTCCTACCCCTGCGGCGGTTCGGCAGGTTTTTCCGGAATTGGCCGCTCGGCCGAGCCCGGAATGTTGGGCGAGTGCACGACGTGGCCGGACACCGCGTCGCTCATTTCCACGTGGTACTGTTTGAGGATTGTGGCCGTTTGCTTCTGGAACTCTGTGAAGGCTTTGGCGTAAGTCGAACGCGCGGCGACTTCGTTGCCCTCTGCCGTGGACAGATCACGCTGCGCCTGAATGACCAGGAAGACAGTGGACTCTCCCAACTGGAATTTCTTCTGCTCGGCGTCGAGTGTTTGCTTGGCCAGGGTCACGGCCTTGCGGGCCGCCTCAATCTGGGCTTTGGCCTGGATGACGCCGATCTCCGCATTGCGCACCTGCTGAGCTATGTTGTTTTTGTATTGCTGCAATTGGGTTTCGAGCTGGCGACGTTCCAGGAGGGCGCGTGCCGCGTCGGCCTGTGCAGATCGGTTGCGAATCGGAATCGAGAGGTTGACGCCAAAGGAATAGTCCGGGTAATGCCCCTGGATGGTCTGGGTGAGAGCCTGAGAAACGCCGTTGCTGGGAATGCTTAGAGGTGGAACCAACGTCCCCGCCGTTGTTTCACACGCCGCGGCCAGGGCAATATCTCCTGGCGGACACAGGGCTTGGTTCCCCGACAGACCACTCGCGATGTAGGTAGCGAAAACGTTCAACGAAGGCAGCAGCGAATTACGCCGAGCCTGAATCGTATAGTCCTGGTCGCGAAATTTCAGTTCGGTCTGTTCGATCTCGGGCCGGTTGGCAAGAGCCACTTTGAGCGCTTCCTCCAGGGGTGGAATATCGTCAGGCCTCGGTTCGGGGAGCTTGTCCACCGCGTCAAGCTGCGCGCTCATCAATTCGCCGTCTACTTTCCTCGCCAGGGCCGTTTTGATCAGCTCCGCCTGCTGTTGCAGGCTGGTCTGGGCGACAATCAGCTTTTGCTGATCAGACGCGACTTCTGATTCCGCCCGCACCACTTCAATCGGGGCGAGGGTCCCGATCTCAACCTGCCGCTTGTTATCGGACAGAAGCTTTTGGGAATAAGCGAGCGCCTGCTCGGCTACCCCCACGTTCTCCTTGAAAGAAAGGTAATCCCAGTAAAGATTCAGAACCTGAGCGACGGTGGTGATCACCTGTTGGCGGAAGACTGAGTCCGCGACCTTGAGATCGTTTTTGGCAATGCGAATCTGTGTTGCGTTTGCTCGGCGGCCGAAGCCATTGAGCAGAGGTTGTGTGAACCCGACGGCCAGGAAGGTGTTTACGAATGGATTATAGACCTGAGTCAAGGAAGTTGAGGTCCCTCGCGCGCCTCCCAAGACGACTTCGTAACTGGTGCCGGTCTGAAAGGTTTGGTTAATGCCGGTGAAGTAGTTCGTCCCCTGAGAAGTGACGTAGGGAACTCCTGTGACGACGGAGGTGCCTAAGGGTGTGGTGTTTCGGTCCCAGCCCAGGGAGAAGAAGGCGGTAGGATCAAAAGTGCCCCCCCCCAACTGCGTTGCGCTGGCACCGCCTGTTGCCCCACCGGTACGACCCCCACTACTACTGACGTTGGAGCTTACGCCGCCGCCGAGGGCGCCGGCAAACAACGCTGCCGAGGTGAATGATCCGGAGAATCCGCGCGCGGCACCGCCGCCTTGGGTGCGCAGAACGTCCGTTTGTGCGTAGCTCAAGCTGTATCGCGACACGGCGATGTCCAGATTGTTCTCAAGCGCCAGGGCAATGGCATCCTCAAGGGAAAGGTGCAGCTTGCCGTCGCGAAGCAACGAGTGCAAACGTTCTGAGTTGGTCATTTTGGGCTCAGGAACCATGGGACTGCCATAAGGTTCCCAGATCGTAGGAAACCACCGCGTGTTGGCGAAACTCATAGCCGGGGTCTGTGCCGGAGCGGTTTCTTGCGCGGGTTTGGCCTCCTGCGCACAGAGGTACGGCCCGACTGCAATGGTGCTGACGACGAACATGAAGGCGACGAGGCGTTGACAGTAAGGCTTCATCGAATGTCCTTCTCCCCTCGAACAGAATATCCCTCTAATCATCTTCACTACCGGGTATTACGCAATGGTTGGACGCAAAGTTTCACAGAACGTCAGCAGCCGCCGACGTTTCTTATTCCTGAAGGCCCGGTGAACGGGCGGGGCCTCTTTCTCGGCCGGCACACACGCAGGTTCGTCAAAATGCGAACTACTCGCGCGCCGACTTGCATTCAGCAGACCCTGACCGGGTTTGTCCTCCCGTTGCACGATGCCCGAAGAATACGCGGGCCAAATGATCGGCACATTCAAATGCAGAAGCGGAGAGTTTATCATCCGCGTGCCGGGGAGACAACCTCAGGCCACAGGCGACAGTCCGGGCTTTGTGGGTCCCTCCGGCCTGATTCACTCTCACCTTCTCTGCACGCACTTTGCTTGCCTGGCGAGAAGCAAAGTTTCTCTAATCCTCACAATAAGTTGCGCCGACTCCGCCCGCCCTGGACGGATTCCACTGTCCGCTTATGGGATTCCACGATTCGAGACCGAACACCGCCGGGCAATTCCCGGTTGTATTTGGGCTGCTGGGCGGTATAAGTTAGCAACGAGTTTTGCCCTCCAGGGCAACTGGCCGCGCCGTGCGTAATATTCGCTTGGTTCTTGCCTTTGACGGAACGGACTTCCACGGTTGGCAGCGTCAGCCCGCCGCTCCCACCATCCAAGGGCGCCTTGAAGAGGCCATTCAGGAGCTGACGGGCGCGTCGGCGCAGGTATACGGCTCGGGACGAACCGACGCCGGCGTGCACGCCCTGCATCAGGTTGCCAATTTCCAGACCGCCTCCACGATTCCTTGCCCGAACCTCGTCAAGGCGCTTAATGATTTGCTTCCGCCGACGGTGCGCGTCAAAGCCGCGGAGGAAGTGGCCCCGACCTTTCACGCACGTTATGATGCGCGATCGAAGACTTACCGGTATCGGATTTTGCAGACGCCGGTCTGCTCGCCGTTCTGGTGGCGTTTCGTTTGCCACCATCCCTACCCTTTGGATCGAGCGCGTATGGCGGAGGCGGCGCAGTTCTTTCAAGGTGAGCACGATTTCACCTCTTTCGCGGGCGCGGACGGGCAAGACGACGAGGACACCCAATCCATGGTTCGGGTTATCTTTCGATCGCGGCTTCTCTGGCGGCCGCGGACTTCCATGCTGGTGTACGAGGTGACCGGCAACGGCTTTCTCCACCACATGGTTCGGAATATGGTGGGCACTTTAATCGAGGTGGGACGAGGCAAGCTCGCGCCGCGCGACGTGCCGCGTATCCTCGCCGCGCGCGATCGCACGCAGGCTGGCCCCACGGCGCCCGCCCAAGGCCTCTGTCTGGTGAAAGTGCACTACGCCTGACTGGCTTTGGCTAAACCCCTCGCGGCTTGGGTTTCTTTCGAGTAAAATACCTCGACGTCGATCAGTTGCCCGCGCTTCCCAAGTTCTGGTGGTTCGGGTGCGGAAGTCTTGAATCCAGCGTTTCACAGGAGAACTCCTCGGTGAGCACCGCAGCCTTGAAGATCAAAGAGAAGAAGCCCGGCCAGCGCGCCTGCGACGAGAAGGACGCCAAGGGCGAATTGTGTTGCGGGCATCTGAAGCGCTGGTATTACTACCACCCGCTGCGGCTCACTATCAGCGAGGAAGAAGCAGCGGCCGTGAAGGAGTTTGGCAAGAATGCCGAGGTCTACCGCTGTGAACGCTGCCATACCCTTTATCGTCCCGTCGCGGCCGATCGCTCGACTGCGGGCCAGAAGTTTCAGCTTCATCCGGTAAACCTTTGGGGCGATTTTCGCGGCAAAAACCCCAAATAGCTGGGCACGGGCCTCGCGAGCCAACGCCCCATCGGGCAGGGAATTCCGATGCCCCACATGAGTTCCAAAAGCGACCTCATCTACGACTGGAATCGGGTGGACGGCCCGGAATGGACTGCGACGGCCCCGCCCCGGCTTGACGATGAGACGCTGCGCGACGGCCTGCAATCGCCCTCCGTCCTCGACCCTCCCATCGAAAAGAAAGTCCGCATCCTCCACTTGATGGAAGCGCTGGGGATTGATTCCGTCAACCTGGGCTTGCCCGGGGCGGGCCCACGCGCCAAGGAAGACGTCCTGCGGCTGGCCCGCGAAATCGCCAGCGCCAAGTTGCGCATTCGCCCTAACTGCGCGGCACGCACCGTTGAGTCCGACATCCACCCTATTGCCGACGTCGTCGAAGCCACCGGCGTTGAAATCGAAGCCGCCACGTTTCTCGGTTCCAGCCCCATCCGCCAGTACGCGGAAGACTGGACGCTCGACTTCCTGCTCCGCACCACCGAGCAGGCCGTAAAGTACGTGATGCGGCTCGGCCTGCCTTCCATGTACGTGACCGAAGACACCACGCGCGCTCGCCCCGAGGTCATCAAAAAGCTTTACACCACGGCGATCGAGTGCGGGGCGCGCGCCATCGTGGTCTGCGACACCGTCGGCCATGCGACGCTGCGCGGCGCTCAAGCCCTCGTGTGCTTTGTGCGCGAGGAAGTTGTCAAGCCCACGGGCGCGAAGGTGCGCATTGACTGGCACGGCCACTCTGACCGCGGCCTGGCCGTCGCCAATTCGCTGGCGGCGCTGGCCGCCGGCGCCGACCAGGTGCACGGCGCCGCGTTGGGCATCGGTGAACGCGTGGGCAACACACCTATGGACCAACTGCTCGTCAACCTTAAACTGATGGGCGCCATCGATCGCGACCTGACGAAGCTGAAAGAATACTGCGAGGCCGTCTCGGAAGCGGTCGGCGTGCCAATTCCGCCCAACTACCCCGTGATCGGTTCGGACGCGTTTCGCACTGCTACGGGCGTCCATGGGGCTGCCGTCATCAAGGCTTTTAGGAAACACGACGTCGAGCTGGCCAACCAGGTCTATTCCGGCGTGCCCTCGCATTGGTTTGGGTTGGAGCAAAAGATCGAGATCGGCCCCTTGAGCGGCAAGTCCAACGTGATTCATTGGCTGGAGAAGCGCGGCATTCCCGCCCGCCCGGAGCTGGTGGAGAAAATCTTCGCCCACGCCAAACACATGGATCGCCTGCTGACCGACGCGGAAATCCTGGAATTGTGCGGCCCGCCCGCCCCCTGAGGCGCCCCCCGATCCGCGTTCCTCACCGGCGGCCGTCGGCGGAATTCGTCCTGCACCGCAACGCATCTCAACAGCACGAGGCAACCTGTTTTGAGCCAACGCAGCAAAGCGGAAATCCTTCTGGTTGTCACCACCTTCATCTGGGGTTCGACCTTTGTGATCGTCAAGGGCGCGCTCCTGGACGCCTCCCCTTTTCCTTTTCTCGCCATCCGTTTCATCCTGGCGGGACTGTTGATGTGGCTGGTCATGGGCCGCGGCCGCCTTGATCGCCAGGCGCTGCTGCCCAGTCTGGTGCTGGGAATCCTTCTCTTCGCCGGCTTCGCTTTCCAGACCTGGGGCCTCACTTCCACCACGCCTTCCAAAAGCGCGTTCATTACCGGGGTCAGCGTTATCCTGGTTCCCTTGATTTCGCTCTTTCATGGCTACCGCCTGCGCGGCGCGAACCTCGGCGGAGCGGGCCTTGGCCTGCTGGGGCTTTACTTTCTTGTGCTTCCCTCAGGGCTTGGCGCCGTGAATCGCGGTGATCTTCTCACTTTATTTGGCGCCATTTCCTTTGCGGTTCACATCATGCTGGTCGGCGCTTACACACGCCGCTTTTCGTTCCAGCACCTCGCCCCGGGGCAGATCCTGGTGGTCGGGATCGTCGCGACGCTGGCCGTTCCCATTGGCCCCGCCTGGGTTGTGCACTGGACCGGCCGCCTGATTTTCGCCCTGGCCGTGACCGCGATTTTCGCCACAGGTTTTGCCTTCGGCGTCCAAGTGTGGGCTCAGCAGTACACGCCTCCAGCTCACACCGCGTTGATTTTTGCCCTCGAGCCGGTCTTCGCGGCGCTCACTTCGCGCCTTGTTACCGGCGAGCACCTGGGAGGAAAAGTGCTCGTCGGTTCCGGGCTCATCCTGGCGGGTATGGTCATCTCGGAAATGTGGGGCGGGGCAGCGCCCGCGCCGGTCGAGGGGTAGAAGTCGTCTCGCCCAGCTAACCATGCGCACGGGGCGCCGTCTACGTTTTCGGGGCGGTGGTCACTGCGAAATCCCAAGTTGACCGGCCACCTATTCGGGCGGCAGCGCCCACGAAAAACGCATCGTAGTGTATACTAGTAGAGTTAGGGCGCGTAGTGGCAGCCCAGGATTGAGGGGAGAGGTGAAGATGAGTACACACGGTCGGCGGTTTCTGCCCGCGCTGGTGATCGCGGTGACGCTCGGCATCGGCATTTTGATCGGCACAGTGGTTTCTCGCGGCGTGCGGGCGGCCAGAAGCTCTCCGGTCGCCGCGGACGCAAAGCCCCTGCCCATGCCTTCTCCCGCTGAGCTTTCCAACTCCTTCTCGCAGATCGCCGACAGAATCGAAGACGCGGTGGTCAACATCAACACCGAGACCACGGTGCGCGTCAGCCGCCGGCGCTTCCATTCGCCCGACGACTCGCCCTTTAACGACTTCTTCGATCGCTTCTTCCAGGGCAACCCTGATTCCCCCTTCGGCGGCGATTTCCGCCAGCAAAGCCTCGGCTCGGGCGTGATCCTCGACAGGAACGGGTACATTCTCACCAACTATCACGTGATCACCCAGAACGCGGAGGACAAGCCCGTCGACCGCATCAGTGTCACCCTACACGGCGACGGCGTCACCAGGTACAAGGCCAAGATCATTGGCTCCGACAAGTGGACGGATCTCGCTGTGATCAAGATCGACGCGGGCAAGCTGCTGAAAGCTGCCGAGCTCGGAGACTCCGACGCGATGCGCGTAGGCGACTGGGTGCTGGCAGTCGGTAGTCCCTTCGGCCTCGACTCCACGGTAACCGCGGGCATCGTCAGCGCCAAGGGTCGCGACATCGAAGGCGGAACCCAGGGGCAGTTCAAGCGCTTCCTCCAGACCGACGCCGCCATCAATCCCGGCAACAGCGGCGGGCCCTTGGTGAACCTGGCGGCACAGGTAGTGGGCATCAACACTGCCATCGCCACACGCCGGGGAAGCTACGACGGCGTGGGTTTTGCCATCCCCTCCAACACCGCCCGCAAGGTTTACAATGCCCTGATTACCAGCGGCGCGGTGAAGCGTGGCGCCATCGGCGTGCAGTTCCAGGCGCAGGCCAACCCTGCCCTGCTACGCAGCTTTGGCACGGACCATGGTATTGTCGTCGACAGCGTCCAGCCCGACACCCCCGCCGACCGCGCCGGCCTGAAACGCGGTGACGTGATTGTGAGCGTGAACGGTCAAGCCGTGCAGAGTGGCGACGAACTCGTTTCCCTTGTCTCGGATACGGAGGTTGGCAAGAAGTTGCGCGTGGAGTACCTCCGCGACGGCAAGCGTGCTACGACGGAAGTGGAGGTCGGTGACCGCAACCAGATCATCGGTGAGAATCGCCCGGGTGGCGAAGAAGAACGCGGCGAGGAAGCCAGCCCCCAAGGCAGCGGCGTTCTCGGCCTGGCAGTCAGGAACCTCACGCGCGACCAGGCGCAGGAACTTGCCGACCAATTGCACCTCGACGCTAAGCAGGGCGTGCTGGTGGTCGACGTTCAGGTGAGCGGCTTCGGTTCCGACTTGGGCGTGGAGCGCGGCGACGTGATTCTCACTATCAATCGTCACCCGCTGTCATCCGTTGACGACTACAACAGGTTGCAGGCCCAGTTGAAGTCCGGCAGTGACGTGCTTCTGCTGGTCGCGCGCCGCAGTGGTCCGCGTACCTTCACGACGCTCTTCCTGGCGGACCGCCTGCCCTAGGCGCGTGCCTGCCGGGTTGGGTGCTTTTCGGAAGCGTTCGCAGTCAACCCAAGCGCCATGAGGGCAGAACGGGCTCGGGACTTTGCTCAGCGGTCATGGGACTTAGGATGGAGGAAGGAGCGGGTTGAAATTTCGCCGTCACAAGACTGGCGGCCTTCTGGTTGTGCTGCTGACGGGCACTTGCTTGTCCGCGCCCTCCCTGCACGCTGCCCAAACCGCGGCTCCTGAAACGGCGAAGAAGCCTGTTCTCCAGAAGTCCACCGGGGCGACACACCCCACCACTACCAGCCCCGCAGCAAAAAATCCGGCGACCCACAGAACCGTTACGACGGCCACTGGAAAGCCCGCGACCGCTGCAACCGCTGCAACCCCCGCGCAGAAAGCCTCCACCGTGCGCAGGACCAAGGGGCGAAGTAGGAGGCGCCGCCCCCTCTCCGGTCGGCAGCGTTTGGCGCGGCTCCACCTCGATCCCGGCCGCGTCCAGGAAATCCAGCAGGCGCTTATCCGTGAGGGTTACCTCCAGGGAGACCCGAACGGGAGCTGGGACGTGCGCACCCGATCTGCCATGCTGCACTATCAGACGGATCACGGCTTCCCCCCTACCGGTCTCCCGGAAGCCAAATCGCTCATGAAACTCGGCTTGGGTCCGCACCCGCTGCCGGCTGAGCTCGACCCCGGCTTGGCGCGCGCCAGTGCCCCTGACGCCGCCAAGGGCGATCCCGCCGCCGAACCAGTCGTGCCCCCAACCACCCAGTCCCCCCCACAGGAACAACAGTAGACGTAAATGAGCGGCCAGCCACCGGGCCGACAGTGGGTTCGCCACCAATTACTGAGGCCGCTGGCATCGATGGGTGTCCGATGACAGCCGGACATCATGTCAGCCCATGCCAAGCGAAATACTTGACTAATTAACACCAGGTGCTATATTCGAACCAGTATCCAGGGACACAAGTCGTGCCGCCATGACTTACGACTCAAGAGGCGTTTTCAAGCAAGCCGTGGCGGCCCTGACAGGGAATCCTCGCCGGGGACTCAAGGCCGTTTCGGAAGCGCTGGGAGTGGAACGCCACACCATCGAAGGGGCCTTCCAATTGAACGTTGGCAGGACATTTCGAGAGTTCAGGCACGAGCTGCTGTGTGCGCGATCCGTAGAGTTGCTTGCCTCTAAGCCCACAGCATCCATCAAGGAAATTGCCTTCCTCTTAGGCTACCAATCGGAGCGAGCGTTCGCCAGATTCATCCGAAACTCTTTCGGCTGCTGTCCCTGTGAACTCCGAAGGCAGTTGACGGTCCCTAGCAGCCATCGCGCAGCGTCTCAGGGAAAAACGACCAGCCGGGCTGCACAGGAGGATTTCGACAAACCGCCAAAATTGTCATCCTGAGGACGTCGCAGCGCGGCCGAGGAAGGACCCCAGCATTTGCTTGGTCCTTCAAAATGCGCCACCCCTGTCCTATCTTCCTCCCAATTGTCCCGTGTTTATGCTTGAATGACCATTCCAGAAGCGGTAAATAGTCACGATAACAGGGGGGTGCCTATGCGAACCTACAGGAATCGAAGAATCGTTCTTGCGGTGCTGGGGCTGGTGACCGTGGTTGCGTGTGCCTTGGTGGTGTTGAGCCCGCGCAGTGTCGCGGGACCCCAAAGGCAGTCAGCCACCTGCGGGTCCTGCCCAACCGCTTCGTTGGCTGCTGCCAACAAGGCGGCGGCGTCTGCTGCCGGAGCTGCCCCTCAGGCTCAACCCGCCTATCCGCCTGGGACCATTGACGGGGCCAAGAACCCCGAGCTGATCCCGGACGACGTTGCCTACAAGATGCTTTTTCTCTCCCTCATGGAGCCGGAGAACCCTAGCGACGCCCAAAAGGCCCGGCAGGAAGCCAAGTTGCGGATGATTGGCCTATCTGACAACGATAAAGCAGGATTCCTCGCAAAACTGGGTGACTTCCGTGACCGGCTGAGCGATTTGGGTGGCCGCACCCAAGAGATCCTGAAGGTGACTCCCAAGCCCGCGCGCGACAGCGCCGACTGGCAGGAGTTGTCTGATATCGAACAGCAGACCAACACGGTGGTCACCGACACGGTGGAGGCGCTGAACGCCGGCTTGAGCCAGGAGGGCTTTGGCAAGTTTCAAGCGGGGATGCTCGAATTCAAGCGCACCATCAAGGCGTTTCCGATGCCGAAGATGCCGAGCGACCAGTGATTCATCGGAGCAGTGGCCTATGGGAACTCGGGACTCGGGGCCAGGGATCGGGGATTCGGGATGAAACGCGAATCCCGAACCCCCGCCCGGCAGTTGAGAGGAGGCATAACATGATTCGCGTACATTCGACGCACCGACCGGGCAAAGCCCGCTGTCCACTTCGTCCGTGGCTCGCTGCGCAAATAATAGCCGTAGTCCTCACATTGACACCGGAGCTTTTTGGCCAGCTATACCTTTATGAGTCTGTGAGCGCCTCGGTGGGCAGCGACGGAACGATTTACGCTACAGGTATCACCAACGCTTCAGGCATGCAACAACACACCGCTTGGGTCCAGACCACCATCATGAGTCCAAGGCCGCGCTATGGCGAAGGCTACCAGAGTGTGAGTTCCGGAGGATACGCCGTCGCCAACGCTTCCCTGGCATTTGATGAGACCGATCTCGGTGACTATATTATAGAAGCGTACGGGACCGGTACTTGACCATACGTCGGTGGCCTCGGATGGGGCTACGCATCCCTCTCGTCTTTGCTCGGTTATGACGTACGGTGGTACCACGGAACGGGCCAATGTAACCAGAATTCGAACCTGTGCGTTTACAACGCAATTGTGCCTTGCACGACCGACTGCAGCAAAAGTCAGGAGGTCGACATCCCGCCCACCGGGAGCTGCAGCAAAAACAATGGCGGGTGTAGGACTGACTATATGAAGACATACTACTACTGGTTCAGGTTCACGCCGTCGGGCAGTAAACATTGCGTACTCGATGTGCTGCAGGGATTTTATGCAGCGCCCGGAGCCTGCTCGAGTGGCTGAGCGCTACGCAAGGAGGCGCCTGCGCTGCACCCCTGGAACGGTGTGCTGCGGGCCGCCGGGTCGGCTTGGCGGACCAGTCCAGGCAAGGAAGGGCCTCGTGACCCATCGCACGAAAGCACTGTGGGTTCCGTGTCTCGTGACGCTTATCTTGTCGATCTTCGCGAACTTCGAGATTCGCGACGTCATTGGCTGGCAAGGAGCGCGAGATGTGGGGCCAGTATGTTTATTCTTTAGCTTGCCCCGCCTATTAGCCCATGCATTCATCGGTGGGATTGGCGCCTACTGGTCGTGCCGTGCCGGAGGTAGTTCGCGCCACCGCCTGCTGGCCGCACTGACGCCTGCCTTATGGCAGACGGGCGCGGTCGTCGAGGTGGTGACGAAGGGTGCCGTCGTCGGGCGCCTCGCCTCATGGGCGGTTATCACCTCCGCCCTCCTGGATCGTGCCGTTATTCCCGGCGTGGCCCTCCTTGTGGGGGCACTGCCTTTCCTCTGGATGGGCAGGAGGCGGGCCGCAACACGGGACGGGTGACGCGTGCTCTTGGTCGTTTCAATCGCGAGCCCAAGAACGGCGTTGGTCCACACCGCCCGGCCTATGTCCTGACCACCATCCAGAGTCCCAAGGGGCGCGCGGGCAACGGCTACCAGAGCGTGGGTCCTGGCGGCTAAGCCGTCGCCAACGCTTCGCTGGCATTTGACCCGACGGATCTCGGCGACTATAGAAGCGTACGGGACCGGTACTTGACCCTATGTGGGTGGCCTCGGATGGGGCTACGCATCTACTAACATTATATTTGGGTACTCCGACCGGTGGTACAAGTTTTCGAACTATAACCAATACACCGGAATGTGCGTCTGGAACGCAATCGTGCCATGCTCCACGCAGTGCCAGAACTCGACGGCCGTGAATACTACGTGCTGGCCTATGTCCCGGCTAACTGGGCAGCAGACGGCAAGTTCCGCAAGATCCAGGTGAGAGTGAAAGATAAGAAACTATCGGTTCGCGCCAAGCAGGGCTACTGGGCGGCGAGCCTGCCCGCACCCTCAAATCCGTCGCCGCAGCACCAGTAATAGACAGATTCCCGAAAATCGAGATTCATGTAATCGAGGCCGGATAACAAGCCTTCACACGCAGTCCCCAGGCTGCAACCCATCGACAACTGACAACGGACAACTGGCCACGGACAGCCAACACTCTACGTATCGATCTGCGCGCGCTGCAGCTTATCGCTATAATCCACGTAAACGGATTTCCACTCCGAATAAAAATCCAGCGCCGCGGTCGCCGCTTCGCGGTGCCCGTTGCCGGTGTGCTTGGTCCCGCCGAAAGGCAGGTGCGTTTCGGCGCCGATGGTCGGAGCGTTCACATAGAAGATGCCTGTTTCCATTTCGCGCATTGCCTTGAAGGCGTTATTGATATTTCGGGTATACAGCGAGGAAGAAAGACCGTAGACGACGCCGTTGCCGATCTCGATGGCCTGGTCCAGGTTGTCGCAGGGAATCACGGAGACCACGGGGCCGAAGATCTCCTCCTGGGCGATGCGCATCTTGGGGTCGCAGCCGCCGAAAATCGTGGGAGCATAAAACCAGCCGCGGTCGTACTCGCCGCCGGTCAGGCGCTCCCCGCCGCACAGGAGCTTGGCGCCCTCGTTTTTCCCCACCTCCACGTACGCCTCCACGGTCTTGCATTGCGCCTCGTTGATGAGAGGCCCCATCTGCACCGTGGGCTCCAGCCCGTTCCCCACCTTCAGCGCCCGCGCGCGCGCGACGAAGCGATCGACAAACTCTCTATAAACGTGCTTGTGCACCACCACCCGGCTCGAAGCCGTGCAGCGCTGGCCGGTCGTGCCGAAGCCGCCCCACACGGAGCCGTCCACGGCCAGGTCCAGGTTCGCGTCCTCCAGCACCATGATCACGTTCTTGCCACCCATCTCGAGACAACAGTGCTTGAAGCTCGCAGCGCAGGCTTCCGAGACCTTGCGGCCTACGTCCGTCGAGCCGGTAAAGGAAACCACGCGCACGTCGCCGTGCGTCATCAGGGGGTTGCCGACCTCGCCTCCGGCGCCTGTCGCCAGGTTCACCACGCCGCGCGGCACGCCCGCCTCCTCCAAAACCTGCACCAGGTTGTAGGTGGAGAGCGGCGTGTCGGTGGCCGGCTTTATCACGACCGTGTTGCCGCAGATCAAGGCCGGCATGGTTTTCCAGGAGGGAATGGCCATGGGGAAATTCCAGGGCGTGATGAGCGCGCACACGCCGATCGGACTGCGCACCGTCATGCAAAACTTGTTGGGCAGCTCGGAAGTGGTTGTTTGCCCGAACAGCCGCCGCCCTTCGCCCGCCATGTAAAACGTCATGTCGATCGCTTCCTGGACGTCGCCGCGCGTTTCCTCCAGGACCTTGCCCATCTCGCGCGTCATCAATTCGGCAAGACCCTCTTTGCGTTCCGCCAGCAGGCGCGCCGTGCGATAGAGGATTTCGCCGCGTTTGGGCGGGGGCGTGTTCTTCCACGATTTGTAGGCCTGCCGCGCCGCAGCGATGGCTTGGTCCACATCTTGCGAACTCGACTTCTGGAAGAGTCCGATGAGCTCATTCCGGTTGGCGGGGTTTACATTCTCGAACGTCCGCCCGCTGGCCGACTCGACCCATTCTCCGTTGATGAAGTTCTTGTAGACTTTTGGTGGAGCCATGATGACAGTACCCCCTGAGCTCGCCAAGGCCGAACCGCACGCCAGGGCGAGCGGAATTTGCGGAACCGACCGGCAATGGCGTTTGAATATAACAAACACCCCCCACGCGTTCAAGGGAAGGGAAGCCGTGGTCATGGGTCAGTTTGCGTTAGGGGTGCGTAGCCGACCTGTCCCGATCTATCGGGATGCGCCCTTACGTCTGGGCGGGGAGCACCGCATTCCATTCAAACAAGAGGCCGGCGGTCGTCCCGTTACAAAAATCAAACTGACCCACTGCCCTATTTTAAGCCGCTGGGGAAACTGAGATTTCCCTGTAACCATGCCAAAGCTTCAACTCCCTGCAAACTCTTCTTGCGCAGGAAGCTATTCAGCCGCTCCCCCTCAGGACTTCCAGGCAGAAGTGTTCCGCTGTGCTACCCCAACCCGCTTGAATACAGACTTCGACATAAATCCGCGCAGGGGCACGCAAGTCGGGCCTCGTTAGCGAGGGGTTAAGGTTGGGTTGTATTGTGTGAATACGAAAGCCATGATGGCTTTGGATCTGAGGGGTCTGCCGTTCAGAAGGGCGGGCATGAACCTCCAATCCGCCACCGCCCGGATGGCCTGTGCCGTGAAGGGCGGAACATCACGAAGTACCTTCGTGCTTTGCACCTTGCCTGCTTCGTTGATGGTCGCTTCAATGACGACCGTCCCGGGGCTTATCGCGTCCATCGGATACGTCGGGAATGTGGCAAGAGTCACTTCGGGGGGTTGAAAACTTGATTGGATTCGAGCCTCATCGTCCTGGTGGACCAGCGGAGGCAGGGGAACGTTTGCTGCGAGCCCGGGCGCCGGGTTGAAAGTGACGGCTACGGTCATTCTTGAAGTGACGGCTTTGCCGTCAAACTTGGCGGGCTCGAATGTCCATGTCCTTACGGAACGGATCGCCTCCTCCGTTACGGACACAATATCGCGCCGCACCTGAACGTTTTTCACTTCTCCCTTTTCAGAGATCAGGACATCCAAAACCACCGTCCCACTGGCGACGCTGCGAAATGGTTTCGTGACTTCATTAACGGATACGGCTTCTGCCGGTTGGAAATGAGCTTCTTCTGTAACGTCACGCGCGCGCAGGGCAAGCGGTTGGGCGCTCAACCATGCAAAAGCAATTGCGGCAGCGAGCAGTCTCCGCATGAGTAGGACCTCGCTACCCCCGATTATACTCCGTGGGTTAAACAAAGTCCTATTTCCTAGCCGCAGGGGTAGTGGGTCAGTTCGCCGTGTCTCCAAGATATTCTCCAGGGGGCGAACTTCACGGTATTGATGTGATTTGAAAACTCATGGAAAAAGGTTGAAATCGGGCATTGGCCTCAACTTGGTTGGTTGGAACCCTTCTATTCTCAAAGCGGGGACGCGTGCACCTCTACCCGGACCACACCCCACGGGAGGGTATCCTGCGCCTCGCCTAATTCCGCGCCAAGTGGGCGCGGTGGGATGTAGCTCGCGGGGCAGGGTGGTAGGGCAGGGGAGGCCGTTCCGTGACCCCAGGGGCGGTGCTGGAAGGCCCGCGCAGGGCGCCTAGGTGACTTCTTGGGAGCCCCGATCTGGCGCCCAGCGGGTGGCTGCTTGGGGTGGTGGGGAAGGCAAGCGGGAGGAGTTTTAGAGGCGCGTGTCTGATAATGTTTTCGCTTGGGGCGATCTGGTTAACATAATCTGTTTTCCACAAAGCGCCCGGCGATTTCCATAAACCTCAAGTTGCACCTTTCAGATATCTCATAACTGACTGAAAATTATGGCAAGAATGGAGCATGAACTTCCGGAGGGAGTTGAGGAAAACCTGGCCGCAGGAACCGGTTGCAACTCGCGTCTCTTGGCTGCGCTCTGTATCTGTTCTCGCGAGACGCGGGACCCGCTGGGCTCGCCAGGGTATTCTCGGTCCGGGCCCCCCAGTGCTGTGAAAGATTGACCGCTTTCGTCGCGAGGACCCCCCGAGACGCAGGGAAACGGTCTTTTGTTTCCGGACTCGTGCGCCTCCACGCCTCTGCGGTGACAAGGTGTTTGGGGATTGCGTCAGGCCTTCCGCGAGGGAAGCCATCCTACGTGACCAAACGCCCCGGTGCCCTTGGGCTGAGCCCTCGACTGCCCACAGCTTTTTCTCTTTTCGCTGGCGGGCGCGTATGCTAACTTTATGCATCTGTCGGCGCGTCGACATTGGCCATCGCATGCCTCTGCTCGAAACGGAAGCCATTGTCCTCAGAACCTACCGCCTGGGTGAAGCTGATAAGATCGCTTCGCTCTTTGCCCGACAACTGGGCCGGCTGAGGGCTGTGGCCAGGGGCGCCCTGCGTCCCAAGAGCCGCTACGGCGGCACGCTCGAGCCTCTCAGCCATGTGCGGCTGTGGATCTTCGAGCGCGAAAATCGTGACTTGTTGCACCTGAATTCCGCGGAGCTCCTGGAGTCCTTCTTCGACATGCAGAAGGACTACCGGGTGCAACTTGCCGCGCAATATCTGGCGGAGGTGGCGGAGCGGGTGCTCCCCGAACGCGAGGTGAATGAGCGCGCCTTCCGCCTGCTGCTGGCCGTGTTGCGGGCCTTGAAGCATTCCGGGGAAGTCAACCGGCCGCTGCTCTATTTCGATTACTGGATGCTGCGGCTGGGCGGCTTTTTGCCGGACCTCGAAACCTGCTCTGCCTGCGGCCGAGCCCTGGGCGAAGACGGCGGGTACTACGGGCCGGGTTCGGAGGGCCTGCTCTGCCGCGAGTGTCGGTTGCCGGGAGCCAAACAGCAGGTCTCCGGCGCGGCGCTGGCCATGGTGCGGACCGCCTGCCACCTGCAACTCGATAGGTGGCTGGCGCAGGAAAAGGCTCCCCCCGGCTGCCGCGAGGCGCGACGGTTTTTCGAGGAGATTATCGAAACCCACGTGGAACGGAAACTCGTCACGCGGGAGATGATGGAGGAGGAAGTTTGAGGCTCTCAGCGTTCAGCAGTTAGCGATCAGCTTAAAGCCCAGGGCGCGCCTAACGATGCAGACCAAGGCTGACTTTTAAAAGCTGAAACCTGACGGCCGATCGCGAAAACGAAGCTCAATGCCACCTACGGACAAATCGCCCCGCAAGGTTGCCGGGCCGCTCACGTTTCAGGACATGCTTTTCCGCCTCAGCGAATTCTGGGCGCGGCAAGGTTGCGTCATCGCCTTGCCCTACGACGTCGAGGTGGGCGCGGGCACCATGTGCCCGGAAACCTTCCTGCGCGTCCTAGGGCCCGAGCCATGGCGCGTGGCGTACGTCCAGCCCTCCCGCCGCCCCGCGGATGGCCGCTACGGCGAAAATCCCAACCGGCTCCTCAAGCACACGCAAATGCAGGTTATCCTCAAGCCTCCGCCCGAGAACATCCAGGACATGTATCTGGAAAGCCTGGGGGCGCTGGGCATCGATATCCGCCACCACGACATCCGCTTCGAGGAAGACAACTGGGAAGCCCCCACGCTGGGCGCCTGGGGCATCGGCTGGCAAGTCATGCTCGATGGCTTGGAGATCACTCAGTTCACCTACTTCCAGCAGTGCGGGGGGATTGACCTTGAGCCCATTTCGGTCGAGCTCACCTATGGTCTTGAGCGCATCGCTGCGTTCCTCCAAAATGCTGAAGACGTTTATGAGGTCCGCTGGAATAACTCACTGAATTATGGTGACTTGCGGCGCAGCGAAGAACTTGAGTTTTCGGTCTATGACTTCGAGATGGCAGACTCTGAAAATTGCCGCAAAGTCTTGGACTTGCACGAAGCCGAGGCAATGCGCTTGCTCGCGCTATCGCCACTGAGCCAGCCCAGGGTTGGCCCAATAGGATCTCGCTTCCCGTTGCGCAAAATCTACGAGTTTTGCCTCAAGTGCTCACACCTATTCAATATCCTTGATGCCCGGGGCGCCATCAGTGTTACTGAGCGCGTGGCGCTTATCGCCCGCATTAGAAACATGGCTTGTAAGGTGGCCTTGCTATACAACGAACGCCTTAGAGAAGGCCTGGAGGTTACGCCCGAGTGACCATCTTGCCGTTCTTAATAGAAATCGGCTGCGAGGAAATCCCCGCGCGCTTCCTGCGCGACGCCCAGAAGAGCCTGGGCGAGCTAGTCCAGGCGGCTCTCCGAGAAGCGCGGTTGGTGCCCGAGGCACCCCATGAGACCGCAGTGGGGACGGTCCACGAAGCCTCCGTTCCGACCTATTCTACGCCGCGGCGTTTGGTGGTTTACGTCCCCGCTTTGCTGGCGCAGCAGCCTGACAAGGTCGAAGAGATCCTCGGACCGCCCGTCAGGGTGGCTGTCGATGCGGAAGGGAACTACACACGGGCGGCGGAGAGCTTCGCGCAGAGGAACTCAGCCCATCTGAGAGACTTGATACGGGTGACGACCCCTAAGGGGGAGTATCTGGCGCTGCGAAAAACCACCCAGGGCCGTCCTGCCCGAGAGATCCTGCCGGAGGTCTTGCCTGCGGCCATTCTCGGCTTAAGCTTTCCCAAGAGCATGTACTGGACGGAGAAGTCGGCGCCGCGCTTTGTGCGGCCCATTCGCTGGGTGCTGGCGATCCTGGGAGAAGGGAAGCGGGCAAAGACGGTCGGCTTCGAAATCCTGGGCGTAAAGTCCGGGGATTTCACCTTCGGGCATCGCGCCAAAAGCGCGAAGCCGCTACGCGTCGCAGGCTTCATGGATTACACGAAGAAATTGGCGCAAGCCTATGTGGAGATTGACCCTGCACGGCGCCGAGAGAGCTTCATTCGGGAGGCTCGAGCGCTGGTTGAGAAGGCCGCACTCAAGATCGTCCAGGATGAGTGGTTGGCCGATTGGATCGTCAACTCCACCGAGTGGCCCAGGCCCATGCTCGGGAGCTTCGACGAGCGGTTCCTCCACCTGCCGCGCGAGATTCTGATCACGGTGATGCGCGACCACCAGAAGTACTTTGCCGTGGAGGATGGGCAGGGGAACCTGCGGCCGCATTTCGTGGCTGTGCTCAACATGGACTCGGACGCGAGGGGCCTGATCCGCCAGGGGCACGAGCGCGTGCTGACCGCGCGCTTCCGCGACGCGGAGTTCTTTTGGAGCGCCGACCAAAAAGTGCCGCTCGACAAGAGGCAGGACATCTTGAGCCAGGTTACCTATCAGGCCGAACTTGGAAGTTACGCCGGCAAGGTTCGCCGCATGCGAGCGATGGCGTCTGAACTGTGCAGGGAGCTCGAATCTCAAGGAAGATTCCGGCCAGTTGAAACCGAGTGGACGATGCGTGCCATTGACCTTTGCAAGTGCGACTTGAGCACCCAAATGGTTCAAGAATTCCCTGAGCTTCAGGGCATCGTTGGTGGTCTCTATGGTCAAGCGCAGGGCGAGTCCATTGAGGTGTATGGAGCTATCTACGACCACTACCTGCCGCTGGGGGCGGAAGGGCAGTCGCCGCGCACGTTGGTGGGTGCCGTAGTTTCGCTCGCCGACAAAATCGACAGCGTGGTTGCAGGCTTCGCCGTGGGGCATCAACCGACGAGCTCGGGGGACCCGTTCGCGTTGCGTCGGCATGGGAATGGCATAATTAAAGTTTTACTTGAATTTAAGCCATCTATTTCATTGTGGGGCTTGATCCAAAAGTTTCATGAGTACCTCGCCGACCATGCGGACCAAGGGATTCTGACGGAAGTCCCCTGGAGTCGTACCTTGCAGGCTGTGCACGAGTTCTTTCGTGATCGTCTGGAGCATTATCTCGAAAACATTCGACGTTTCCGGTACGATACCGTGCGAGCGGTCCTGGCCGCGGCTGCCAGTTGGGACAGCCCCCTCGATGCGACGGAGCGGGTTGAGGCGATGGAAGCGCTGCGCGGCGGGGAGGACTTTGAAGCTGTTTGCGCGGCCGCGAAACGTATCAGGAATATTCTGACGAAGTCGGCGACGGTAGTCGACTGGCAAGCCGGCGAGCCCGAGTCGAGTCTATTGAAGGAACCGGAGGAAATCGCTCTCGAGCAAGCCTATCGCGCTATTGTCGGGGAAGTGGCTCGATACCGCGGTGAGCGGAAGTATCGGCAAGCCCTGGAAGCGATTTCGACCCTACGGCCGGCCGTCGACCGGTTCTTCGACAAGGTGCTGGTCATGGCGGAAGACCGGGAGATTCGCCAGAACCGGCTCCGCTTGCTGAACAAGCTGGATGAATTGTTCTCCGGCATCGCGCATTTTGCGGAAATAGCTCAAGAACAGTGACGGGTGACCAGTGCCCGTCCCGGCCCTTCGGTCCGGGAACGGGCCGGGGACGAGTGACGAGCAAACGAGCCGGGGAGTTTTGCTGGCTCGTCACTCGCCACTGGTCACTGTTCTTGAATGTCGACGCGTCGACATTCGGAAAAACGTCCGTGGTCAGTTGCCCATTGCCCGTGGAAACTTGCAGTAACGAAGAAGCCCCCGCAACTGACGACGGGGCACGGACTACGGACGACAAACGACTTTGAACGCTCAACCTTTGACTTTCAACTGAGACCGAAAGGAGCAATCATGGAGAAGTATGTGTATTTTTTCGGAGGTGGGAAGGCTGATGGCCACGGGGCCATGAAGGACGCCCTCGGCGGCAAGGGCGCCGGCCTAGCCGAGATGACCAATGCCGGCTTGCCGGTTCCCCCGGGATTCACCATTGTGACTTCCGCTTGCCGGCTTTACTTCCAGAACCACAACCAGACGCCGCCTGAGATCCTGGCCCAGAAAGACGAGGCGTTGGCGAAACTCGAGGCGCTGCTGGGGCAGAAACTCGGCGATGCGGAGAAGCCGTTGCTGGTTTCGGTGCGATCCGGCGCCAAGTTCTCCATGCCCGGCATGATGGACACCGTCCTGAACCTGGGCATGAACGATACCGTTGTCGAGGTGTTCGCGCGCAAGACCGGCAACCTGCGCTTCGCTTACGACAGCTACCGGCGCTTCATCCAGATGTTCGGCAACGTGGTGATGGAGATCCCCAAAGCCAAGTTCGAGCACGTTTACGACGGTCAGAAGAAGAAAAGGGGCGTGAAGCTCGACACCGACCTGACAGCCGATGACCTGAAAGCCGTCATTGCCGACTACAAGAAGGTCGTGCGCAAGGAAGCCGGCAAGGACTTCCCGCAAGACCCGCAGGTGCAACTGAACATGGCCATCGAGGCGGTTTTCCGCTCCTGGTACAACCCGCGGGCCCAGACCTATCGCCGCCTGAACAAGATTTCCGATGACCTGGGGACGGCCGTAAACGTCCAGACCATGGTCTTCGGCAATATGGGCGACACCTCCGGCACGGGCGTGGGCTTTACGCGCGACCCGGCCACGGGCGCCAAGGAGTTCTATGGCGAGTTTCTGATGAACGCCCAGGGCGAGGACGTGGTGGCGGGCGTGCGCACTCCGGTGCCCATCAAAGAGCTTGAGAAGATCATGCCCGACGTTTACCACCAGCTCCACGAAATCACCACCCGGCTCGAGAAGCATTACAAAGACGTGCAGGATTTCGAGTTCACCATTCAGGAAGGCAAGCTCTACATGCTGCAGACCCGCAACGGCAAGCGCACGGGGCCTGCGGCGGTGCGGATTGCCGTGGAAATGGTGCAAGAGGGCCTGCTGAGCCCCAAGGAAGCCCTGCTGCGCGTCGAGCCCGAGCAGTTGAACCAGTTACTGCACCCCGTGCTCGATGAGTCGAAGCCGCTGAAGGTGATCGCCAGGGGCCTGCCGGCCTCGCCTGGAGCGGCCGTGGGACGCGTGGTCTTTACGGCCGATGAGGCGGTGGTGAGAGGGAAGGCCGCGCCGGTGATTCTGGTGCGTGCCGAAACCGTCCCCGACGATATTCACGGCATGGAAGTGGCCGTGGGCATTCTCACCTCGCGCGGCGGCATGACCTCGCACGCGGCCGTGGTGACCCGCGGCATGGGCAAGCCCTGCGTGGCGGGCTGCGGCGAAGCCGAAGTGGACGAAAAGAAGCGCCAAATCAAGGTGGGCCCGAACATCGTCAAGGAAGGTGATTGGATTTCACTCGACGGGTCCACGGGCCGCGTCATCCTGGGCAAAGCGGACTTAGTCGAGCCCGATCCCCAGAGCGGCGCCTTCGCGGAATTCATGAAGTGGGCCGACGAAGCGCGCGAACTGGGCGTGCGCGCCAACGCTGACATCCCGCGCGACGCCTTGGTGGCTCGCCGTTTCGGCGCGGAAGGCATTGGCCTCTGCCGCACTGAGCATATGTTCTTCGCCAAGGACCGGCTGCCGCACGTGCAGCGCATGATTATGGCCTGCAAAGATACACAGGATCCCAAAGAAGCGGCCAAGTACGAGAAAGAACGGCGCGCGGCCTTGGCCAAGCTCCTGCCGATGCAGCGCAGGGACTTCTTCGGGCTCTTCAAGGCCATGGACGGGCTGCCGGTCACCATTCGGACACTCGACCCGCCGCTGCACGAGTTCCTACCCAAGCGGGAAGAGTTGATGGTGGAGATCGCGATCCTGGAAGCGCGGAGAAAGAAGAGCCCTAAGACCGCGCGGCTCAAGAAGTTACTGGAAGTAGTTGAAGGACTACATGAATTCAATCCCATGCTTGGCTTGCGCGGCTGCCGGCTGGGCATCATGTATCCTGAAATCAGCGAGATGCAGGCGCGCGCCATCTTCGAAGCGGCCTGCGACTGCCAGAAGCAGGGAATTAAAGTGGAACCTGAAGTCATGATTCCCCTCGTGGGCGATGTAAAGGAGTTGCAGGCGCAGAAGGAGATCGTGAACCGCGTCGCGCGAGAGGTTTTCAAGAAGAAGGGCGTGGAGGTCAAGTACTTGGTGGGCACCATGATCGAGCTGCCGGCGGCGGCATTGTCGGCGGGCGAGATCGCGCAGGAAGCGGAGTTCTTCAGCTTCGGCACCAATGACCTCACGCAGACCACGTTCGGGATATCCCGCGATGATTGCGCCAAGATCATCAACGCTTACGTGAAGGCGAAGATCTGGCCGGCGGACCCCTTCGCGGTGCTGGACCCGAAGCGGGTCGGGCGCCTGATGAAGCTCGGTACCAAGGAAGGCCGCGCAGCACGCCCCAAGCTCAAGGTGGGCATTTGCGGCGAGCACGGCGGTGACCCGGCTTCGATCGAGGTTTGCGCGGAGGCGGGCCTGAATTACGTGAGCTGCTCGCCTTACCGTGTGCCCATTGCTCGCCTCGCGGCAGCCCAGGCAGCCGTGAGGAAGCAAATGGAAAAAGGCTACACGACAGCGTGAGTTGGGGACTGGGTTCTGGGGACTAGGGGCTGGGGTCTTGCTGTGAGCGCCTGGTCCCTGATGTTCACGTCTGTATGGGTTAGAAAAGAACCTGTTGGATTTAAAGTAACACTTTAAGTATTTCTGCGAGGCCACGGATCTCTGAGAGGTCCGTGGCCATTTTTTCTAGGCGTGGCTGGGCGCTGTGTTCCGCCCGTGCCAAGCTCATCTTGCTCATGCTCGTCACTGTTCTCATCCTGTCGACGCGTCGACATAGTGCGCACGGGGGTCACCCGGTGAGCGTGGAAGCAGGCAGAGCAGCGGGCGAAACGGCGCTGGGGCGAGGCTGCGTTCCACAAGTTCGCGGCAGGTGAATCTCTGCAAGATTCGGCGCAGTTTGGGTTATGTTAGATGCCGGCAAACATGGGCACTGATGACGGTTGCAAGAAACGCAGGTGGGATTGGGGTCGGGAGGGCGATTCGCCTTGGGCGCGCGGCCTGCCCGTAGCGGCGATCCTCACGGCCACGTTTATTGCCTACGCTGCCACGCTGGGTTTTGGGTTCGTCTTGGACGACCGATTTCAGGTCGTTGGGAATCCCTTTGTTGCTTCCTGGCGCTTCGTTCCGCAATACTTTTCGAGCCACGTTTGGAGTTATCGGTACCCCCACCTGCTCTCGAATTATTATCGGCCCTTGTTTCTCCTCTGGCTGCGCCTGAACGAAACGCTGTTTGGCCTCCGCGCCTGGGGATGGCATTTCACTTCGGTGGCGGCGCACCTGGCGGTGACCTACCTCGTCTATCGCCTGGGCTTCCGGCTCACGCGGGACGTCTGGATCGCCGCTGCGGCCGGGTTGGTATTTGGCCTGCACCCAGTTCACGTCGAGGCCGTCGCCTACATCTCCGGCGTAGCCGAACCGCTCTCGATGCTGTTCGTGCTAGCTGCCTTCCTCGCCTGGTTACGCAGCCGCGGACCCGGGCCGAGGCTCAGGTGGCCTGCCCTGCTTCCGCAGGCAAGCTGCGCAGGCAGGCTTGCCGCGTCAATGGCCCTCTATGGCGCCGCCTTGCTCTCGAAGGAGAGCAGCCTGATGCTGCCGGTTATCATCGCGGTATTCGCTTGGATCTACGCGACGGTGGACGGTGGGGAAGCCCGCTCAGGAGAAAGGGTGCGCGCGGCGCTTGTGGCTGTGGCTCCCTTTCTTGCCGTGACCCTCGCCTACCTACCACTGCGCGTCTGGGCGCTCAAAGGGTTCGCCCACACCGTCACGCCGCTGGCGCTTTCGACAGCAATCCTCACGGTCCCCTCCGTAGTGCTTTTCTACTTGCGCCTGCTGGTCTGGCCAGCCCGCCTGAGCTGCTACTACGATACGCCTTATGTCTCGGCGGCGGTCTTCCGGAGCTTCTTGTTGCCGCTGGTCGTGATCTTTGCGGTGCTCGCTGCGCTTGTCTTCTTGTATCGCTGGACGCGCCGACGGTCACGACAGGAATCGCGCGCTTTGGCTTTTGCGAGCCTTTGGATGGCTCTGGCGATTCTCCCTGTCCTTAACTTCCGGCTGCTTCCCGAGGGCGAAATCGCGCACGACCGCTATCTCTATCTCCCGTCCGTGGGCTTTTCGATCCTGGTGGCTTTGGCGTGGCGGCAGGCAAGGTGCCGGTACGCCCGCGTGCTGGCGCGACCCGCCTGGGCCGCCGCTCTGGGAGTAGCGTTTTGTGTTCTCATGGCCTTCGCGACGGCACGCCAGAGCCTCTACTGGTCAGATGATCTTTCCCTGGACTTTCGCGCGCACGAAATCGCCCCCCAGAATGTTTCCGCGACCACCAGCTTAGCGGCTGCGGCGGCGGAACGCGGCATGGTTCCGGCCGCCCAGGCGCTTTACAAGCAGGCGCTTCAGAGCCGTCCTGACTTCTGGCGGGCGAACGTCAACCTGGCGTATCTCTATTACCGGCAGGGAAACTTCGGGGAAGCTGTTCGTTACTTTGAGCGGAGCGCTGCCGCGGATCCCACGGACGGCGACCAGTTTCTTTATCTGGGGCTGGCGCTGATGCACGTCAACCGGTTGGCAGAGGCGGAGGGAGCCATTCGCACGGCCTTGCTGGTCCGTCCTCGCGGAGATGGCTATCACTTGGGGCTTGGGCTGGTGCTGAAACAGGCAGGGAAGCTCGCGGAGGCAAAAAGGGAATTCGGCGCCGAGCTCGCCGCGGACCCGCAGGACGCTGAGGCCCGCGCGCTGCTCTCTGAAGTCGAGGGGCAGTTGGAAAGCCAAGCCGCGAAGCCTACCGCAAACTCGTTTTCACCTCGACCCAGGTAACCACGCGGCTGGTCCAGGCAGAGGGAAGATCAGCCAAAGGGGTGTTTTTAACACCCTGCCGGGGGCCTCAGAGATAACTTAAAGTATTACATTAGGTTATCCAGGTAATCGCTGATAATAAAAGATTAGCTTTGATCTACACTGCGGTTCGATCACTGGGCAAGTAGCCTGATTTGTAGGTCCGGCCTTCGTTCCAGAATCCGCACCCAAGAGCCGCGGAGCTTAAAGACAGAGGCTTGCGCTACGCCTGGTTTGCGCGAAGAGAAACCCACGGCATGCGGTCCTTGCCGTGGCTGCCGCTCGTCATTTATTCACCTGCTGCAACAGGCGCTCGTAATTCTGCTTATAGGTCGCGTTCTTGGGGTCAAGTAGTAGGCCGCGCGGTATTCCTGCAAGGCTTCCTGGCGGTTGCCTGTGTGCTCGAGCAACGAGCCGAGAGCGTAGTGGGCCAGGGCGTAGGTGGGGTTGAGCCGCAGCGCCTCGCGCACTTCTAAGATTGCCCCGTTCAGATCGCCCTTGTTCGCAAGTGCTAAGCCAAGATTGAGGTGTGCAGAATCAAAATTCGGATTCAGGCGCAATGCCTCCCGATACTCGGCAATGGCGCCGTCCTGATTGCCCATTTGTCCCAGTTGGCGGGCAAGGTTGTAATGGGCCAATTCGTTTTTGGGGTTGAGGCGAAACGCTTCACGATACTCCGCCATAGCTCCACCCGGGTCGCTCTGCGACAGTGCATTGCCGAGGCCGACATGGGCCAGATCGTTGTTGGGGTTCAGGCGTAGCGCTTCGCGAAACTCCGCCATGGCACCGTCCGGCTCACCCTTGAACACCAGCGCATTGCCAATGCTGTAATGAGCCATATCGTCGGTAGGACGCAAGCGGGCCGCTTCGCGCGCTTCCCCGAGCCCTTCTTCCACCTTTTTCTGCCTGATGAGGGCGCGGGACAGCGCAACATGCAGGTCGGAATCCTGCGGGTCTAGCTGAACCGCTGCGCGATACTCGGTCTCGGCGTCGGTGTACCGGCTCTTCTGAAAGAATTCCGCTCCGCGCGCCGCATGTTGACGAAGCTCAGCCTGCTTTGCCTCCGCGGCCTTCAGCTCAGCCTCCTTGGCCTCAGCCGCCGGATTAACGCTCACAGCCTTCGTCACCTTGGCGCTCTTGAGCGCGCTAATGAGTTCGTCCTCGCCACCAGCCAAGCGGACTTCCTGAAGGTAGTCATCCGTAGGCTCAAAATCGATTCCGCGTTCCTCGACCAGCATGGTGACTCGGTGGCTCGGTACCTGCCCGGCGAGCAGGGCGAAAACCTGCACTTGGTTAAGCGGCTTCTTCGCGCTCGCGGGCTCGGGCGGCTTGGCTGCGCGTAGCGCGTGAAGAAATGCCTCGCTTGCGCCCGCGGCCTTGAGGCTTTGGAGAAAATCCTCTGGCGGCGCGAAATCAATCCCGCGCTGCTCGATTAGCTTTGCGCCGGATTCGTCGGCGAGCGCGCTGCGCACCAGGCTCTGTACTTGGTCTTGCGTCAAAGGCTTTTGCTGCGCCCAGGTGGGCACGGCAAGGACCAGCCCCATCGCCAGCATGAAAAGGGTCAGCGTTTTTCGGGATCTCATTGCCACCTCGCAAGGCTGTCGTGGACTGAGAAGAAACTGGATTCTACCGCAAATGAAGGGATTTGCTCTCTTTGAAGTCTGGGTAGCAAGTGCAGCGGCGACGCAGCCGCGACACGGTGCTGGAATACAACACCCTCGGCGGGATGACCAGTCTGGTGTTTGAGTTATTCAGTGATCTCGAGGCCGGGCGCATCGATGGCCCGACGATCCAATTCCTCAAGCCCGCCACTCGTCACTCTTCACTCGTCACGGCTTTTCACGTCTTGATGCGCAGGAGGAGGTAGGTTCCGGCCAAGCCGAACAGGATATCCGGAGACCAGGCGGCCATGACGGGGGGAAGCTGGCTCAAGTTGCCCATGGCTTCAAAAAGGCCGGAGGTTGACCAATAAACGATCGCGATGCCGATGCTCAGCGCGATGCCCGTGAGTGCCCCCTTGCTACCCATCGTGAACGAGAAGGGGATTCCGATCAGGGTGACCACGAAGGCGATGAGGGGAAAGGAGAACTTGCGGTAGAACTGCACGGAAAGCCGGACGACGTCAAAACCGCTCTGACTGAGGTCGGCAATATAGCGGCGCAGCTCGAGCGCGCTCATCTGTTCCGAGGGCTTGACTTCCTTCTTGAAGTAGCTGGGTTCTTCGGTCAGCTCGCGGAAAGTGGCGACGGAGAAGGGCAGGTAGTTGGTGACGCGGTCGCCGTTGAAGTCCCGCGACCAACCGTTTTCCAGGATCCAGCCGTGAATCGTCGCTTCCCAAAAGGCGCGAGCCGCATGAATGCGGCGCGTCATGCGGAAGGTCGTGGGATCGAATTCGAAAATCGAGAGGTTGGCGAAAACATTCTGGTCGGGGTCGAAAAACTTGTAGTTATAGATCCGGTCGGATTCCCCGAAAATCCACTGGCGGTCGGGGCGGTAGAAGGTCTGGGCCGGCTTGCCCTTGATTTGATTGCGCAGGGCGTTCTGGCGCTGGTTGGTTTCGGGCAGCACGTCGTCTTCAAACACAAACATCCCCAGGCTGAGAAGGGCGGCCACGGCCAGCACCGGGACCGACACCCGATAGAGGCTGACGCCCGCCGATTTCATCGCGGTAACCTGATTGGTTTTGGTAAGCAACCCGAAGTTGACGAGCGTGGCCACCAGGATGCTAAGCGGTAGCATCAGGTAGACGACCTGTGGCAGGAGGAAGCGATAGTAGTCGATAACCACGCGGGCCGGAGCGTGGCTGCGAACGACGTCGCCCAGAATCTGGAAGAAGTCGAAGATGACGTACACGCCGGTGAAGGCGACGAGAAGAATCAGAAAATAGAACACCCACCCCTGGATCACATAAATATCGAGAATCTGCAGGAACCGCCCGCCCACTCGGCGCGACTGCAGGGGTGGGACAGGCCCGGGCGCCCGCCGCCGGCGAGCTCGCCATTGCTGCCAGTGTTTCCACAGGTCATCGAACCAGTCCTGGAGAAACTGCAAACGCATGCGCACGCGACGCAGGTGCGCCAACATCATGATTCCCGCCAGGGCGAACAGGAAGTTGGCGAGCCAGAGGCCGAGGACCGGCGGCACCCGGCCCTGTTTGGCGAAGCTCAGGCCGAAAGCCATCAGGATGTAGTAAATGAACACCAGGAGGATGGTGAGCATCAGGCCGACGGATTTGCCGCCTTTGCGCGTCGAGAGCCCCAGCGGTATGCCGACCAGTGCCAGAACCAGGGCCGCCACGGGGAGTGCGAAACGATAGTGAAGCTCCACCAAGGCGGTTTGTCGTTCCGAGGGCTGGTGGGCAGCCTGCCAGAGCTGCGTGGTGTTCAGGAAGGGTGGCGAGTGCCGCGCCGCCGCGCCCGTGCCCCCCTGATCGATGGGGATGGGGGCTTCCGTGTCGGTGAAGGAAGCGATGGAGTATTCTTCCGGATGCTGCGGGTCGAATTCGTGCGTCGTCCCCTGCTCGAGGTGAAGCACAAAACGGTTGCGGGAGGGTTCGTTGACAAGCACTCCGCTTTCCGCTAACGTTACCTTGAGTTGATCGCGCTGAGTGGTGTCCGCAATAAAGACGCCGCGCCACATAGACCGGGAGCCGGTCACGTCCTCCAGATAAAGCAACAGGTTGGGGAACTGCTCGATAAAGACGCGCGGCTGAATTTCGTAGGGCGCTTGGCTGGCCTTGAGCCCCGTTTCCATGCGGTCCATTTGGCGCGCGGCCTGGGGGGCGAGAAACAAGCTCATCCACAGCGCCACAGCCCAGCCCGCTAGCGCCAGCAGCATGACCGGCCGCACAAAGCAGGGGAGCCCGATCCCCGAGGCGCGGGCCGCTATGACCTCGCCGTCAGCCGCCATGCGGCTCAGCCCGATGAGCGTCCCGACCAGCACGGCCATGGGGATGGTCAGCACCAGGATGCCGGGCACGGGCAGGATGAACAGCGTGCCCATCGCTTTCAGAGGCAGGCTGTGGCGCACGACCAGTTCCAGCAGATGTCCCAGATGACGAATGAAAATAATAAAGGTGAAGACCAGCAGCCCGAGCAGGGAGTGGGAGAAAATCTCTTTGAGAATGTAGCGGGTCAGTATGCGCATAGCCTCGACTACGGGGCGCGACACCCGGGGCTTTCTCGCGGGTCGCCAAGCGCACCGCCCCACGTCATGCTAACACACCGTTTTCGACACCGTAAAGGAATTGGCTTCTAACTCATGCCCCAGACTTATCTGATGCTCCTCTGGCACATGCACCAGCCCTTCTACCAGGACTTGGCGGAGGGGGTCTACACTATGCCGTGGGTGCGCCTGCACACCCTCAAGGACTATTACGGCATGGTCAGCGTACTGCGCGATTTCCCTTCCGTCCACGCCACTTTCAATCTGGTCCCATCGCTGGTTCTGCAGATTGAAGACTACGCCCGCGACACGGCGCGCGAGCCCGCCTACGAGCTGGCTTTCAAACGCGCCGCGGAAATGACCGCGGCAGATCAGGAGGCATTTCTGGATTCCGCCTTCCAGATCAACCCCGAGAACCTTCTCAGCCGTTACCCGCGCTTTCGAGAGCTGGCGGAGAAGTCTCGCAAGTCCGACCTACCCACCGCCGCAAAGGTGTTCACGCCGCAAGAGCTGGTCGACCTCCAGGTGCTTTCGCAGGTCGCGTGGTTCGACGAGATTCATCTGGCAGGCGATCCGGAAGTGGCGCGCCTGGTGAAGAAAGAGCGGGGTTATTCCGAGGGCGATAAGGCCATCGTGCGGAGGAAAGAGGTCGAGTTATTTAATGTAACGCTTGAAGAATATCGCAAGGCTGCGGAGCGGGGTCAAATCGAGATCTCGACTTCTCCTTTTTACCACCCGATTCTGCCGCTCCTCTGCGACACGTCCATCGCGCAGGAGTCGCACCCGGGAGTTAAACTCCCGCAGCGGCGCTTTCGGCACCCGGAAGACGCGCGTGACCAGTTGCGGACTGCCGTGGAACTTCATAAGCGAGTTTTTGGCCGGCGGCCCCGCGGCCTGTGGCCGAGCGAAGGAAGCGTTTCCGATGAGGTCCTGCGCCTGGCGGCCGAGGAGGGCTTTGCCTGGGCCGCGACCGACGAAGGGGTCCTAGGGCGCACGAAGCAGATGGATTTTTTCCGCCGCGGCGATGGAACTCTGCAAGGCGCAGAGGAGCTCTACCGCCCGCACGTGTTCTCCTCGAGTGGGCAGTCTATTTCGCTTTTCTTCCGCGACCACCAGCTTTCCGACTTGATCGGGTTTGTCTATTCGCGCATGGAAGCCCAGGCTGCCGCGGCGGACCTGCACCAACGCATCAAGGCGGCAGGACGAAGCACCGGCCAGCGGCCCGCCGTGGTTTCGGTGATCCTGGACGGTGAAAACGCTTGGGAGTATTACCGCGGCAACGGCCGGGAATTCCTGAAAGCTTTTTACGGCCGCGTGGCTTCCGACCCGGAGATTCGCGCCGTGACGGCGAGCGAGGCGCTCAAGATCACCGAGCCCGGGGTACTGGCTCACGTCGTCCCGGGCTCGTGGATCAACGCCAATTACGATATCTGGATTGGCGCCGACGAGGACAATCGCGCCTGGGATGTGTTGAGCGACGCGCGTGATTTCTACGCCCAGCACGCGGAAGAGGTGAAGCCCGAAGCCCAACGCCTGGCGCAACAGGAACTCTGGGTGGCGGAAGGCAGTGACTGGTGCTGGTGGTACGGACCCGAGCACTCCACCCCCAACGACGAAGAATTCGACCGGCTCTACCGGAAGCACCTCAGCAACATTTATCGGCTTCTGGGCGGGTCGCCCACAGACGAGCTCGCGGTGCCCATCAAGCGTCCCCGCGTGCACGCCGTAAACGTCGCGCCCTCGGCGCGGATTGTGCCCGTGGTGGATGGCAGGGTCACGACTTATTTCGAGTGGCTGGGAGCGGGGCTCTACCTGCCCGACTATCGTTCCGGTTCGATGCACGGCGTAGCTCAGTTGGTGGAAGCTCTCTACTATGGGTACAGCGATAAGGCGGTTTACTTGCGCGTGGACCTGGGCGAGACCTTCCTGCGTGACCATCCGGAGTTCGAAGTTCGCGTCAACATTGACGGCGAGAGCCGCGTCCGCTTGCATGCGGCGGTGGGCGCCGGTGGCGTAGGTGCCGTGGAGTTCCTGAAGGGCGGGGAATCCCTGCTGGTCCCACTCGCCACGGGCGACCAAGTGCAGGTGGCCTTTGGGCAGATCTTCGAACTCCGCCTCGACTTCAGCATCCTGGGCGTCGCCCCTCATGAGCGGATCAACCTGCAGGTTTCCATTTGGGTCAACGAATTGCCGCTGCAAGTCATCCCGCAAGAAGGCTTGCTCACCCTCGAACTCACGGAAGATCTGGTGAGCTGGTAACCTCCCTGGCGGCCCAAGTTAGCAAATATGAATTATGAATGATGATTATGAATACTGAATGGAATTACCACAGGTTGTTCGTCGTGGTTGTTTCATAATTCAGAATTCACTTCTCCAGCCAATCGGGGACGACCACATCGACAGGCCGGGCCCCAACTGGGACCGTGGTGACGAGCGCGGAATGTTCGTTCGCGAGGCTCTGCGGGTCGGCATGCATCACGGCCAGGCTCGAGGCGGCGCTGTCTGCGATTACCAGGAACCGCTCATCCGGCGTCAGGGCCAGAGCGCGGGGCTCCACGCCCACGTGGGTCGAGGCCAACACCGCCCGGTTTTGAACGTCCAGCGCCATGACCGAGCCATCGCCCGCATTGGCGATGTAAAGGACGCTCGAATCTTGTTTTAAGACGCCCGCCACCGGATCGCGGCCGGTGGGGAAAGTCTGCTCGACGTTGTTGTGGAACGTGTCCACGATAACGAGGCTGGAGGCGTGAGCGCTGAGGACGAAGATCTCTCCGCCGTCGGGCTTCAGAAGCAGAGCGGTCGGCCGTGTGCCGATTTCGATGTTCGAGAGCAGCTTCTGCGTCGCCACGCTTGCCGCGGAAACCGCTTCCTCACCTGTGTCGGCGACGAAGACTCCCGAGCTGTCGGGTAAGACCACCATGACGCCGGGAGCCCGTCCGACCTCCAGGGTGCTGAGCGGCTGACGCGTTTGCGTGCTGAGGAAAGTGAGCTGGTTCGAGGTCGGAGAAGCGACGATTAGAGTCTTGCCATCGGGAGCCAAGGCGAGGTCGGAGATGGTATCGGGCAAGTGGATTCGCGAGGTTTCCTTGGCGGCTTCGCAATCGAGAAAAATCACTTCGCGATCCGCGGGGTTCAGAACATACGCGCTGCGGCCATCGGGTGAGAAAGTCAAGTCTTTCGCGCTGCGCCCCAGGTCGAGCGTAGCGATGACGCGGGGGTGGGGGTAAACGACGACGTTGATTTTACCCGTGGCCGAGACCACATAAAGTTGCCGGCTCCCGGGCCGTGCCAGCACGCGCTCTGGCTGTAGGACGACGGGTATGGAAGCGGTGACGCGGAAATCTGCCAGGTTCACCGCGGCGAGCGTCGCACTCTGATTGTTCACAACAAAAGCCACGTAGGGCTGAGGTGGCGGCGGGCGGCGGCATCCCAGGGATGATGCTCCCAGCGTACAGGCAAGGAGGGCCAGAAGGGAAGCGCGCGCGACAACGCGAAGAACGCGAAAGAGGCGGTTTCGAGAACTCAGTTTCTTGGCAATCGTAAAGCCTCGATTTATTTCGATCGGCGATCGCGATGAACTTCCACGATCAGTCCCCCGGCATCCACGGCCACCGCCGACCAGCAAGGGCTTAGTCTAATTCAGGGTGACGCTTCCTGACAACGCATTGGGCGCTGGCCCCGCTGTGCGCGCCGGTATGGCGTCGGGCTGCCTGACAAGCAATCGTGTCTGGTATTCCCCGGCGCTCCTTGATAGGATGCAAAATATCGCTGGCGGCCTGGGCTTTGGCTTCGCTAGCCATCTCATGCTTATCCGGTTGTTTCAGCAAGCCCCAATATGTTGGGGTCAGTCTTGGCCGGGCGGCTTGGAACGGTCCGCCTGGTTCGCATCTCCTTATAGGTCGTGGACTTGTGCTTGGTCCCGAGTCCCAGCAGGGTTTGGAACGCCGCCATAGGTTGC
>Ga0208039_1000083_pt1 | contig 91794 bp, 78 predicted proteins | sample June2015DPH_20_1_2_FD_184722 | JGI IMG/M metagenome (GOLD analysis project Ga0208039, IMG submission 184722) | Peatland microbial communities from SPRUCE experiment site at the Marcell Experimental Forest, Minnesota, USA - June2015DPH_20_150... | ecosystem: Environmental > Terrestrial > Soil >... | reverse complement strand
CCTGGTTGCGGAAGAAGGTCGTCAGCGATTTGGAGTCGGCCCTCATCGTTAGCCTGATTGTCAGCGGATCGCCACTATTCTGTATCTCGCGTTCGGCTGCGAATTCTCTGCCCACGTCACATCTTATTGTGACGATTCCCAATAGGCAACTCGCATCCGTGTGGAGCCGATCCGGCGATTCTGGGCGAGTGGTCGCGTACTCGGAAACTGATCCACTGCCGCGGACCAGGCCATCTTGCGTCGACCCGTGCAACTCGCGCGGCTACCGCGCCTTGATTTCGGTCCAGTAGCGGTCATACAGAGAGATGACCGGCCCTACGTCGCGCATGAACTCGCAGTGAGCAAGTGAGGCAAGATTGGGAAACACCGCAGGATTGGCCAGGAGCCAGGGTTCAATTTCCTGTCGCTCGTACCGGTTGGGCGTGTTGAATCCGCAATCATTCACGAACAGGGCGGCGACCTCCGGACGATGAAAGTAATTGATGAAAGCTTCCGCCAGTTCTTTGTGCGGAGCGTGGCGAGGAAGGCAGGCACTATCGACGGAAATCGTGCAGCCTTCCCGCGGAATGACATAACGAATGCGCGGCTCGTCGCGCATCACGAAGGTCATGTTTCCGTTGTAGGCTTGAGCGATCCAGGCGTCGCCGGCAGCAAGGTCCTGCTCAAAATTCGAGCTGTTGTAACCCTTCACCAACGGCTTTTCCCGCAACAGCAGGTCGCGGGCCTGCCGGAGCTGCTCAGGGTCGGTGGAATTCAGTGAGTAGCCGAGTTTCTTGAGCGCCATCCCAAAGACTTCCCGCGTGTCATCGAGAAGCAGGATGTGGCCGGCGAAGCGGGGATCAAATAGCACGGACCAACTATCAATATTCTCTTTGACCAGGTCGGTGCGATAGGCGAGCCCGGTTGTCCCCCACGCGTAGGGCACCGAATAGTCGTTCTGGGGGTCAAAGGGCAGCCCCAGAAAGTGCGGATCGGTATTCGCCCAGGCGTTGGGGAGCCGCGACTTGTCCAACCTTGCCAGCAAACCCTGCCGCGCAAGGATTTCCACCATGTAATCGCTCGGGACCACGAGGTCGTAATCCACATTGCCGGCCTGGAGTTTCGTCAGCAAAGCCTCGTTCGAGTCATAGAGGTCATAGTTCACCTTGCAATGAAACTCACGTTCGAAACCGTGAATGATGCGGGGAGAGATGTAGGTCGACCAGATGTAAATGTTCAATTGGGGAACGTGACCACCTGCCGGCCAAGTGCGTGCCACCACCGGGGTCACCATCAGAAGGAAGACCACGCAAGCGCTCGTAACCGCCGTGCGCAGCTTCATGGAACCGCGCTCCAACCTCTGGGCGACGAGGACCAGCGGGATCGTTGCGGCCAGGATGATGGTGGAAATGGCATTGATCTCCGGGGTGATTCCCCGCTTCAGGCGCGAATAGATCTCGAGGGGCAAGGTCGTGGAGCGAACCCCGGCGACGAAGGAGGTAATGAGGTAGTCATCGAAGGACGTGGTGAAAACCAACAGGGCTGCGGAAAGAATGGCCGGAGCGGCCATGGGCAGGGTGATCCGAAAGAACGTCGTCCATTCGTTCGCGCCCAAATCCAGCGCGGCTTCCTGGATGGAGCGATCCATCCCTGCCAGCCGCGCGCCCACTACGATGATGACGTAGGAGATACAGAACGTGATATGCGCAATGCCGATGGTCCACAGACTCAGCTTCAGACTCAGCAGGCTGAAAAAAATGACCGTGGCGACGGCGATCACGATCTCCGGGATGACCAGCGGAAGATAGACCACGCCGTCGAGCAGAGCTCTTCCGCGCAGGCGAGGCCGCGCAAAGACGAGCGCGGACATCGTTCCAAACACCACACAGGCCAGTGTGACCCCGGCCGCGACGACCAAGCTGTTCTCCAACGATTGAAAAATCTGTTCGTCGCGCCAGAGGACGGCGTACCACTCATCCGTGAATCCCAACCATCGGGCGGAGAGGCGCGAGCGGTTGAAGGAGTAAATCATCAGCACCAGGATGGGTGCGTAAAGGAACAGGTACACGGCGCCCGTGGTGAGGGAGAGTCCCCAGCTCCCGCAGCGCGTTCCTGCCATCAGAGCATCTCCCGAGTTGCCTGTTCGCTCTTCCGCAGACCGGCCCCCACCAGCACCAGAACCACAAACGTCAGCAGGAAGGCGACCGCCGAGCCGAAAGGCTGGTCGCGCGCCACGGCAAACTGGTTCTGGATAAGGTTCCCGACCATCATGGTGCGAGCGCCTCCCAACAAGTCAGGCGTGATAAAGGCGCCGACGGACGCGATAAAGACCAGAATTGAACCGGCCACCAAGCCCGGGGCAGAAAGCGGCAAAGTGACTCGCAAGAAAGTGGGCCACCGGGTCGCGCCCAGGTCCTGTGCCGCTTCGAGAAGTATCGGGTCCAACTTTTGCAGCACCGCGTAAAGAGGCAGGATCATGAAAGGCAATTCGCCGTAAACCAATCCGACCATGACCGCCAGCGGCGTGTAGAGCAGATGCAAAGGTTCGTGGATGATGTGAAGCGCCAGCAAGACGTTGTTGACCACACCTTCGCTTCGCAGGATGATCATCCAGGCGTAGGTGCGAATGAGGAAACTGGTCCAGAAGGGGATGACGACCAGCAGCAGGAGCGCGGATTTCCATCGCTTCGAAACCCGCAGGGCCAGCGTGTAGGCGACCGGAAAACCGAGCACTACGCAGAGGCCCGTCGTGAGGAGGGCCATCCAGAACGACCGCCAATATACCTCCAAGTAGAGAGGCTGGAAGGCGCGTGCATAATTGGCCAGCCCCAGGGTCCAATCAACCGTTCCATAGGGCGAGCGGTTGGCAAAGCTCACTGCCAGCAGATAGGCCAGCGGGAATAGAAAAAAACCCACCAGCCAGATCAGGCTTCCCGCGAGGAGAGTTGGCGTACGGTATTCAGGACGGCGGCGAAAGAATCGGAGGATAGTCTCCATGTCGGTGGATCACACTCACGCGAGAACGAAGCAGTGTAGCGCAGTCCCGCCGTGCGGGACTACCCCGAACTTCTCACCACGGACGAGGAAGGGCGGGGCGCGAGACGAGCAGAGGCTGGGAACCTGCGATTTCGGCCCCTGCCGCTGCGAAAGGGTACGGCAAGCCGTACAGCCCTACAGGTCGTTGACACGGATGGCCGCGGCGGGCGCCACAAGCTCGGGGGCATGAGCTGGCACGCGTGGTTGGTGTATTCTATTGCTATGCGGCTGAGGGGGACTGCCATGCCTTCGCGACACGGGAGGAGTCTCTTCCTTCTCCTGGGCCTTCTTGTAAGCGTTTTGCCGCCTTGCCTCCAGCGGGCGGCGGGACTGGCTTCTGCGCCACAAACCGCCCAGACAATTCAGAGTGTCCCTCCGCAGTCCGCTCCCTCAACCGCAGAAGAGTTCCTGCAACGAGGCAACGAGTCCTCGCGCCAGGGCAAGTGGGACCAGGCGATTGAGGCGTACAAGAAGGCCCTGGACCTGAGACCTGGCTATACTGAGGCGCATTACAATCTCGGGAATGCCTATGCCGCCGAGCAGAAGACCCCCGAGGCCCTGCAAGAGTATCGGGAAGTGCTCCACCTGCGGCCGGACTTTCCCGGCATCCACCTGAATATCGGCGCGCTGGAGGAATCAGCCGGAAAACCTTCCGAGGCCATCGAAGAATATCGTGCCGAAATTCGCTTGCACCCTGCCAGTGCCGACGCCCACGTGAACCTGGCCAATGCGTTGACCGCGAGCCGGGCATTCAGCGAGGCGATTGGCGAGTACCGCACAGCACTGGCGCTCGCGCCGCGCGATTTGGAGGTCCGCATGGCGCTGGCGAGCGCGCTCCTCCAATCCGGTGATGCTAAAGGGGCTGCCGCGGAATATCGCCAAGCTATCGAATTAGACCCCCAGAATCCCGACGCCCATGCCGGCCTTGCAGCGGCGCTGACCCAAGCGGGAAATTTCGCGGAGGGCATCAACGAGTATCGCACGGCTTCGCGCCTGCGCCCCAACGACCCCGAGCTCCACATGAGCCTGGCAGGGGCTCTGCGCGCCACCGATGACCTAATTCACGCCATCGCCGAATACCGGCAGGCGGTGCAACTTCGCCCCGAACAAGTGGACTACCGTTTCGCTCTGGCGCTGGCCTTGCGCGAAGCGGGCGATTACGGTGGCGCCATCGAAGAACTCCGCCGCGTCGTCCGTCAGCGGCCTGACAACGCCTCAGTGCACGCCGAACTCGCTGCCGCCTACCTCTCCACGGGGGACCACCTTGCTGCCATCAGCGAATACCATGAGGCTCTGCGGCTGAGGCCTGAGGACCCGGCGCTCCACGAAGCGTTGGGGCTCGTCCTCCGGAAGACGGGGGACTTGGCAGATTCGATTCGCGAACTCCGCAAGGCCGTTGAACTCGCCCACGATGAGCCTGGCTACCATCGCAACCTGGCGGAGGCTTTTCAGGCCGCCGGTGACGTCGCGGGCTTTGTGCAGGAATATCGCGAGGAAGTTCGCCTGCGTCCCGACGACCCTGATGCTCACGCGCACCTCGCCAATGCCTATCAGGCCGCCGGTGACTTTCAAAACTCGCTCGGAGAATACCAGGTCGCCTTGAAGCTTCGGCCGCAGAGTCCGGAATTGCATTTTCGGACAGCGCTTGTCCTGGAAGCGCTGGGGAAGAGGGAGGAGGCCCGGGCGATGCTTGAACAGGCGGTTCGACTGCGGCCGGACTATGCCGAAGGTCTGGTGGCTTTAGGTGATTTACTCGCCGAGGAGAAAAAGTTCGCGCTGGCGGTGCCGACTTACCGCGACGCGCTGCGCTTGCGGCCGGACGATCCCAGCCTGCATGCGAGTCTGGCGGCCGCACTACGTCAGAACAGTGATCTGGAGGGAGCGCTGGCCGAGGCCCGTGAAGCCGTCCGCCTTAATCCCACGAATCCGGACTTTCAGCGCGAGCTGGGAAACACCCTTTACAGCCGCGGTGACTTCAAGGAGGCTGCAGAAGCCTATCACGCCAGCCTGTCACGACACGAAGACTCCCAGACAGAGGAAAACCTGGGGCTGGCTCTTAGTCAGTCAGCAGACTGGCAAAGCGCGGCCGAGGCTTTTCGCGCAGCGCTAAAGGTGCAGCCGGAGTGGTCTGAGGCCCACCTGAATCTCTCCATCGCCCTTTCTCATCTGAACGACCCCGCAGGCGCGGCCGCGGAAGCGCAGGCAGCTCTACGTGTGACGCCCTTTCTCCCCGAAGCACACTTCGCCCTCGGTAGTGCTTGGTCTCGCTTGGGGAAGACGGAGGATGCCGTCACGGAGTATCGCGAAGCCTTACGCGCCAAGCCGGATTACGCCGACGCTCGCCTGGCGCTGGCCAACGCGCTGCGCCAGCAGGGCAACTTCGACGAAGCAATTTCGAACTATCGCGAATACCTCCAGATACGGCCCCAGGAAGTCAGTGCCCGGGTGAGTTTGGCGAATGCCTTGAGGGGTAGGAACGACATCGACGGCGCGATTCACGAATACGAGGAAGCCCTCCGCCTCCGCCCGGACTATCCCAATGCGCATTACAACCTGGCGGTAACTCTGGAAGGCGCGGGCCAATTCGCACGAGCCCGCCAGGAGTTCGAGGCCTATCTCCAACTGGCTCCCGACGCTCCGGATGCCGAACAGGTTCGCAAACACTTAAAGGAAGTCGGGGCTCCGCCCAACGAGAAGTGAGGCCCGCGCGGGCCGGGACCGACAACGCGCGCCCGTGCCTCTCGTTGTCACCCCCGTGCAACCTGCCTGCGCAGGCCGGGCGGGGGGTCCACCCTGTCCTGGATTCCCGCTGGAGCCTGCCCTGTACCATATGGTGCAGGGCCTGCCCCGATTGCGTCGGGGCGGGTATGACCACGACAATGAGGAGATTTCATGCGCATGAAACCTGAATCTGCCCTTCAAAGCCTCTTCCGCGCGATCGCGCACCCGGGTGAGATATCGCTCAAGCAACTTGCCTGGACCCTTGGCCTGAAACCCTTGTCGCTGAGAGGAAGGATTCAGCCGCTCGTCAGGAAAGGTTTGCTCTCCTATTCGGGCGACCGCACAAGCATCGGCGTCAACCGTGACTTCGGGCATGTGGTGGGCATTGATATGGGCGCGAGTCATTTGCACTTTGCTTTTGCGGATTTTTCCGGCGAGATCCTGGAAGACACCACGGTGAAGATCCGGCCCGAGGATGGTCCGCGCAGGATGATCGATCAGATCAAGGAGACCGTCCGTAATCTGGCCCGAAAAGCCGGGCGTGGCCGGCTGCGGGCCATTGCGGTCGGCGTTCCCAGCTCCGTGGACGCAGAGCATGGGGTCGTAACGTTCGCAAACAATCTCCCGGGCTGGAAGGACATTCACCTCGGGCACGAGTTGAAACGAGACTTTCGCGTCCCGATTTTCATGGAGAATGACGCGAACATGGCAGCCATCGGGGAGCACTGGCGTGGCGTCGCGCGTGGCGTCGACAACTTCGTCTTCATTGCGCTCGGAACGGGCGTGGGCTCAGGCGTGTTCATCAACGGGAATCTCTACCGAGGGCGGAACGGCGCCGCAGGCGAGATGTTCAAGACGAACATCGACTGGCAGACCTGGGACGAAGATTTTCCGGACACGGGCCAATTTGAGAACTTCGTTTCGGGCATGGGCATTGCCGCAGAAGGACGCAAGGCGCTTGCCATTCCTTCCCAGGCGGAAACCGCCGGCCTCGCCCAGGAACGTGATGCCTACTTTGTGTTCGAGTCCTTCCGCCAGAGTAGCGTCGAGGCGCGCGCAGTCCTCGAAAAGATTTTTGTCATGTTGGGAGTGGGCATCGCGAATGTTGTGGGGATTCTCGACCCGGACCTCATTGTGTTGGGCGGTGGAATTGCCAAGGGCGCTCCCGAGTTCATGCTTTCGACTGTGGAGAAGGTGGTTCACCGCATCCAACCGACCCCGCCACCGATCCAGCTGAGTTCGCTTGAGGACAAGGCGCAGACTTACGGCGCTATTCGCTCCGCGCTCGGTGTCGCGCGCGACGCCATCATCCGGCGTCTGCGACCGTAAAGGCTGACGGTATTCGTCAAAGCTGATTCCTCCGGGCACTGGGCTTTGGCGCTTAGGGTGACCGGTGGGCGCCAAACCCGAGCGAATTGCGAGTCGCAGCGTCTCTGGATATGGTTGCTCTATTCACCCCGATTCCGAAGTTAAAACGCTTCCACTGGATTCCTTCCTCTGGCAACGCTGGCGCACCGTTCTCGTCGGGATTGCGAACCTTACGCCGGACACGCTTTCCCCTGTGGCTTTCCGTGGGGCGCCGCTCTTTGAGGGCACCCCTCGGCTCCAAAGCCTGACCTCCCAGGAGGGACCCGCTTTTCAGGTAGAGCACCACGCACGCTATTGGCGGTCCAGGTGGCCGCAAAAGTGCTGCCTTTGGATCTCGTCTGCTTCAAGATAACCGTTGCGTAGAATCCGGCAGGGCGGTTGCTTCCTTCTGTATCCGCGATTCAGGGATTACGCCGAACAATACGAAACCCGCTTTTCACCTCTTGGTCAGATTAAGTCTCGACGACACGCACGTGGTACAATGACGGTCTGGCCCTGCGCGGGTGCTGACGATGGGGGGTTGCTACGTGGCTGCTGGAGGGTGAGTCGTCCGCGATGGAGATAGTCCCAACAAGCCGTCAAGGCTCCGGCCCACACGAGTTCAGATGGCGGGATTTCATCGAGCGCAAAGACCCTGACGCTCGCTGGCGCCTTTGTGCGGGACCAGGCGGGCGCTGGGAGTTGTTGCGCCTGGCGAGGCCGCGGGTGGAGGTGGGCCCAAGGTAGTTCGCCACAACGAAGAGAAGGGCAGCCTCGATTAGGTTTTCACGCTCAAGGAAAAGGCGAATGACCCGAGGGGTCGGTTTTGGTCCACGCAATGCGTATCACACTGCAGCTTTGCGCCGTCTCTACGAGGCACTTTCTCCATCACTGTGCGCCTTTCCAACCCTTCGATTGACTAGTCAGCTTTTTCCCCTGACTTTCGTGGCTCGATGGGGAATGTCGTTTCCAGAGCGGTGCCCTTCTGGCCTTCGACATCAAGCGAGACGATTAACGGTGCGACGCGCTGATTCTTAAAGCGGCGCGGGTGCACTCCGGCCGTCCATACAGGGGAAGAACGGTAAGCCAATGCGACCAAGGCTTTTCACAACAATCTTCATTGCCATATTTGTCGCCCCGTTTGCGGCAGGTACACAGGCATCCAGGGGAGAAAAGTCTTCCCCTTCCTCCACGTCTCAAACTTCACAAGTAGATGAGACCGCGGCAATGGAGGCTCTCCGCAAAGGCGACTACGGGGCTGCCATCCTGGCCCTGGAAAAGCTCACGACCATGGCCCCCGGTGTTGCCGAGCTCCAGGCCAACTTGGGTGTAGCCTACTATTCGGCCGGAAGGCCGCAAGACGCCGTCGCACCGCTCCGCAAGGCCCTTAAGCTGAAGCCCTCGCTTACTTCCGCTCACTACTTCCTGGGGATTAGCCTCGCGGAGAGCGGAAACTGCAAAGCGGCGATGCCCTTTCTTGAAACCGATTACCCTCGCCTCAACGATCAGCGGCTCAGGCGCATCGTAGGGCTTGATGGCGCCCGGTGCGCAAGGGCGCTTGACGAGCCTTACAGGGCCATCAACTACCTCCAAAGGCTGAATCGTGATTTCCCCGATGATCCGGAGGTGCTTTACCTCACGACTGATGTCTTTTCGGATCTCTCCACCCGCGCGTCACAGCAATTACTCCACGTCGCGCCCGGCTCCTACCAGGCGCACCGACTGTACGCCGAAGCGCTGGAGGTCCAGGGGAAGACTGCCGACGCGATCGCCGAATACCGCAAAGTTCTTACCATGGACCCGCGCCTGCCCGGGATTCATTATCGCCTGGGCCGCTTGATGCTGGCGGGCGAGCCCGATTCTGCCACTCTCGACGCTGCCCGAGAGGAGTTTGAGGAAGAGTTGCGGATCAATCCCACTGATGCGGACTCAGAATACGAACTCGGAGAGATGGCGCGCCAAGCCCGAAAATGGAACGAGGCCATTGAGCACTTTAGGCGCGCTGTGAAGATCGACCCTCATTTCCCACAGGCACTCATCGGACTCGGCAAGTCTTTGGTTTCCGCAGGCCGAGCAGCAGAGGCAGTGGTACCGCTGGAGAATGCTGTGCAGCTCGCACCTGCCGACGCCGTTGCGCACTACCAATTGTCTTTCGCCTACCTCCGGGTGGGGCGCGAAGAAGATGCCAAGAAGCAACTGGCACTCTACCGTGAGGCCCACGATCAGCACGAGCGTGTCAATCAAGCCATTCGTCTCGGAATTGTCGGCGACATCTCGCAGCCGCAGACCGCCGAGCCTCCTGAATAGCGAATAAATTCGCGATACGGAGCAGTTCGGCCTTCCCGCGAAGGTGCGCTTTTGTGCCACTGTTGAGGAATAGTTTGCAGTAGGATGGCGTTTGGACCATGCGTTGGACACGGCGAAGATTCCTCGAGGCTCTCGGCTCCACAGGAGTTCTCCTCGCCAGCCCGCTTCGACTCGCCGCGCAGGGAATGGCATCGCGGGGCATTCGACCTGCCCCTCGGCCGAAGTTCTCCGGTAGACCATTTCTTGTTACCTTCACAGATATCGCCCCGTATGCCGGCCTGACGACACCCGTTGTCTACGGCGAAGAATATCTGAAGAGATACATCGTGGAGGCCAACGGACCGGGCATCGCCTTCTATGACTACGACAACGACGGATGGCTGGATATCTTCCTGGTGAACGGCACAAAGCATAGGGGGCTTCTTCCAGGCAAGGAACCGACCAACCACCTCTACCACAATAATCGCGATGGTACCTTCACCGATGTGACCGAGAAGGCGGGGCTCTACCACACAGGTTGGGGCTACGGAGTGTGTATCGGCGACTACGACAACGACGGCCACGATGACCTGTTCTTGACCTACTTCGGCAAGAACGTCCTCTACCACAACAACGGGGACGGGACCTTCACCGACGTCACCGAAAAGGCTGGGCTGCAACAGGAAGGCACGCGCTATGGTTCCGGGTGCACATTCGTCGACTACGACCGCGACGGCCACCTGGATCTGTTTGTTTCTCATTACATCGATATGGATTTGGCAACGACCCCGGTGGGCGGCTCCAATCGGTACTGCAAGTACAAAGATGTACCGGTGAACTGCGGCCCCCTGGGGCTCAAGAAGGAATTTTGCACGCTGTACCACAACAACGGGAACGGCACCTTCACCGACGTTTCCGGGGAGGCCGGCATCATTAAGCCGGGAGGGCGCTATGGCTTAACAGCGATCGCGCTTGACTATGACAACGACGGCTGGCCCGACCTGTTCGTGGCATGCGATTCTACACCCAACCTTCTCTTTCGCAATAATCATGACGGGACATTCACTGACTGTGCAATGGAGTCTGGCGTGGCGGTTAATGGCGACGGCCAGGAGCAGGCCAACATGGGCGCCGCAGTAGGAGACTACGACTGCGACGGCTACCTCGACCTCTTTCTTCCTCATTTCAGCGATGACACACCAATTCTTTATCACAACATGAAAGGGGAATTCTTCGACGACGTGACCTACCCCGCGGGGTTGGCCGTCAACACCGAGTACGTGTGCTGGGGAGTTGGCTTCGTAGACCTGGACAATGACGGCTGGTTGGACATCTTCCACGTTACCGGAACGGTTTACCCCGAGGTCGAGAAGATCTACCCCGACTACAAGTTCAAGAATCGGCGCGTCGTCTACCGCAACCTGGGGAACGGAAGTTTTGAGGACGTCTCCGCTTTATGTGGCTCCGCGATCCTCGAACCCCATGCAAGCCGCGGTTGTGCCTTCGGTGACTTCGACAACGACGGAAACCTGGATATCCTCATCCTGAACATGGGCGAGCCGCCCTCGCTTCTGCGCTCTGAGAATCACAGCGGCAATCACTGGCTTTCCGTCAAAGCCCTGGGCACGCGCTCGAACCGCTCCGCCATCGGTGCCCGAGTGGCAGTGACTGCGGGCGGCCGGCGGCAGATCCGAGAGGTTCTCAGCGGCTCAAGCTATATCTCGCAGAGCGACTTGCGGCAACATTTTGGCTTGGGAGCGGCCAAGAAGGTTGACCAGATCGAGGTTCGGTGGCCCAGCGGGATGGTCGATCGGGAGGGAAGCATTGAGGCTGACCAGTTTGTAACCATTCAGGAAGGACGCGGGATCATCAGAACCGGGCGGAACCGGTGACTCTCATTTAGTATTACCTAAATCCGGCGTGAGAAGTGCCGGCAAGAGTTTAGCGAAGGGGCTGGAGTCGGTTTATCCGCATGAGGATGTGGCGCGACAAGCGCGGGAGCTCCGAAGCGCGGTTGAGGCGCAACACCGGGCGGTTTTGCGGGCGGGCGAGCTGAGCGGGGAGAAGAAAGAGTTTGTGACGGAGTCTTTGAAGGGTATAGCTGCACCACTCCTCGGGAAGCATACTCGTTAGAAGGCGGTGACCAACTTATAGCCAAGGCGGATGACTTCTAAGTAGAGGGCGTTGGCGGCGAAACGGCGGGTAGGGATGCGGGCCAGCGCGAAATCTTGGTGGAGCTCGCGGATGCGAACTTCGACAACGGCCCGACCGTCGTAGAAGTGCTGAACGCCGGGCGGGCTGAGATCGAGGTTGGTCACCCAGCCACGATACTGATAGCGCCCTAAGGTGAACAGGGTGGGACTAGGATCAGACGTTTCGATCAGACGCCGCGCCACGAAGTGGCGGCGCGGCTCGAACCAGGGCCGGGCGCCGTACCAGCACTCCCCCATCTCCCAGAGGGGATTGACGCGTTGAGAGGCGATCCCAGGAAGCCGCCGCTTCAAGGGGGGATAGACTTCGGCGACCACGGCGTACTGGGCTTCCCGGTCCTCAACCTCACTCAGGAAAGCGTCCTGGTAGAAGCCCGCGTCAGCACGAACCCTCACTTCTCGAATGTGCGGCGGCGAGTTGCTCCCGCAGTCCCGGAACAGTTCGACGGTGCCGCGGTGAGGATCGGTGTCGACGCCGACTAGTTCATCGTGATTGAGGAAGGGAAAACTAAAAGCTGAAGGTTAAAGGGTGAATCGAGCGCAAGATCTTTTTCATCCTTCACCCTTTAGGCTTTAACCTTGAACACTTACCCTTTGCCCTTAATTCTCACTGCTTGGGCGCCTCCGGCTGGCCCAGGACACCCGATGCCTTCATCTGTCGCATGATGTTTTTGATCTTGCCCGCGAAGCGGCCATTCGGCTCGGCTTTCAAATACTCATCCATTTGCGGATAGGCTTTGTCGTAGGCTTTCTCCTTCAGGTAGAGGTCGGCCAATTTGACGCGGAAATCCGGTGGAGGGGTTGGGTTGAGCTCAAGCACTCTCTGATATTCGGTTTGTGCTTTTGAATACTGTCCCAGACCGTAGTAGGCAACGCCAAGCTGGTAGCAAAACTGCCAGGAACCGGGCGAGCGGCGCACGCCCTCCTGCAGGATTCGTTCGCTATCCGCGAAGCGTTTTTGGCTGTTGAGCATCTGCCCGAGTACGATATACGAGTTGATGTAATCGGGATCGCACTCGCGGGCCTTCTCTAGCGCCGTTTCGGCACCGGCCAAGTCGTGACGCGCTTCCAGGATCGTCCCCAAATCGGTCTGCGCCCGCGCGTAACAGGGAAATTCTTTCACCGCGTTTTCCAGATGCGTCCTGGCTGCGTCGAGATCCTTTGCCGCGAGTTCGCTTGTCCCCTTCTCATACTCTTTCCGCGCCGCTTTCGACGCCTGCGCATCGGTCCGGGCGGTATCGACCGCTTGCCCCTTTGTCTTCCGAGCCGGAACCAAGACTACTTGGACGAGCACCAGCGTCACGCCGCGAGTGAGCTCTAAAGGTTGCTGGCTGGTTTCGAAGCCCTCGCCGGCGATGATCAGCCGATAGACCCGCTTGTTCAGGCCGTCGAACGAGAAGACGCCTTCCGAATTCACGGGGGCCTGCGCCGCGAGTTCGCCGTCCTCAGTCTCCACCCTTGCTGTCACGCCGATGCTCGGCACCTGCCCGCCTTCCACGCGAACTTTTCCCTCCACGCGGACCTGGCCGAGGAGCGGCAGGGCGGCCATCATCGCAAGTGAGAAGAGCAAGAGAACCCGGGAGCAAGCCATGACCTGCTGAGTGCCTCGCGGCCGGAACTTCGCGTCGCTCAGGAACAAGGACACACCTCGGCGCCTCCGCCCGTGGTTCTACCCCAGGACAAGCGTGGCGAAAAGCGGAAAGCTAATCCCTCACCGCTGAGGCTGGTCAGGATCCAAGCAGCGCTCAGACGTGTCCGGGACACCGGGCCGCTGGCGCAGGTGCAATTTGCTGCCGTTGCAGCGGGTCCTTGCCTTCGACGATGAGGTAGAACCTGTCGCCGGCTACATTCCGGAAGACCTGGCGCAGGCCGCTCGGCCAGCGAACCTCAACCTCATCGGCGCTGGTGCTGAGCCCGAGCCCGAAGTTGGCTCGTGGATCGCTCTGCGATATGTAGCTCCCGCCACCCGCAATCTCACGAATCTGCGAGACGCCTCCCGCCCGCAGCTTGATGCGGGCTCCCATGGCATCCCGATTGCTGCGTGCGCCGACCAACTTGAAATTGACGAAGTGATTTCGCGGCCCACCACCCGCAGGACCGTCGTTGTGAAGCAGCAGCGGAGGATCTCCGTCATTCCCCACCACCACATCGACGTAACCGTCGTTATCGAAGTCGGCGAAAGCGACTCCCCGCCCGACGTGAGGCGTCGCGAATCCACTCCCTGAGATTGCCGAAACCTCCACGAACTTTCCGTTGTGCTCGTTGTGGAAGAGGGAGTTGGTCTCCTTGTAGCGAACCTCGGTCGAAGTGCGATCGATTTCCGGATAGACGTGACCGTTGGCGATGAACAAGTCCAGCCATCCGTCGTTGTCAAAGTCGAAGAAGCCTCCGCCAAAACTGAGCACCTTCTTTGTGGCAATGGTAATGCCGGCCTCGTCGCTGACTTCGTCGAAGGAGCCCTTGCCGGCGGAGTGCCAGAGATGGTCCCCGGCACCCTGAAAATCTGAAATGTACAGGTCGAGATTACCGTCGTTGTCATAGTCGCCCAGGGAGATGCACATGGCCGCCATGGTGTTGCCATTGCCCGTCAAAGCCACGCCGGTTTCCAGAGCGACGTTGGTGAAAGTCCCGTCATGATTATTGTGGTAGAGGTAGGCGTCGATGCCGTCGTTAGAGACGAACAGATCGGGCCATCCATCGTTGTCGTAGTCGGCTGCGGCAACGGCGAGATTGATCCCCTTCGGTTGGTAGATCATCGCCGCCTTGGTGACATTGGTGAACGTCCCATCGCCATTATTGTGATAGAGCACCGCCGGTGTGCCACCGTAAACCGCGGGAGGGCAGCTCGTTCGAGCATTGATTTCGGTCGAGCAGTACTGTTTGCTGGCGGGACTGAAGTTGGCGTAGCCTCCGACATAAAGATCGAGCCGGCCATCGTGATCATAGTCAAAGAACGTGGCGCCCGAATGGAAAACGGTGCCGAAATCCATTCCGCCGACGCCGGCCTTGTCGGTGACGTCGGTGAACGTCCCGTCGCCATTGTTGTGGTAAAGGATGTTTTTCCCATACTGAGTCACATAAAGGTCGGGGTAGCCGTCGTTGTCATAGTCCCCCCACACGCAGCCCAGGCCGTAAGCGTTGCCGGGGACGCCTGCTTTCTCCGTGACGTCAGTGAACGTCCCGTCGCCGTTGTTGTGGTAAAGCGCGTTGCGCACGGTGATGCCTCGATTGTAGAGGTCGCGGCCGTTGACGAAGTAAATGTCCTGGTAACCGTCGTCGTCATAATCGGCCACACAAACGCCAGGCCCTGTCTCTTCCAGAATGGTCGAGGTCTCGAGGCTACCCTTGAAATGGACGAAGCTGATCCCGGCCGCCCGCGTGACATTGGAGAACTGCACTGGAGGAGATGGAAGTGTGCCGGCTTTGCCGACCGAAGACGTCCAGTAGCGTCCGCTAAGGAAGCTGATGCTCAAGCAACCAGCGCCCAGCATCACGCCGAAGGCACGCCACAAGCTGGCAAGATCAGTTCCCTGTCGCACTATTTTACGTCCTCAACCTGAAACGCAATACGCACCGCCACGTGCAGGATTACCCCGGAGCGAACGCTAGGGCGTGGGTCCGGTGGGCGCCGGAAGCTTACCGGAAATCTGCTCCTCCTGCTTCTCGCGGGCCTCGTTTTGATATTTCTGTTGCAGAGCAAATTCCTTCTGAGCCTCCGCCCGCTGGCCGGTCTTGAGGAAAGCCCTGCCCAGTTGGTAGTGATAGCTGCCGTTACCCGGTTCGAGTTCGATGGCGCGATTCAGGTAAGAGATGGCTTGCTCGATGCTGCCCTGGCGGAAATAAGCCTTGCCGAGGCCCGCCAACGAGTCGGGCATCTTCGAATTAAGCGCCAGCGCCTTTTGGAAAAGGGGGATGGCGCGATCCGCATCGCCCGCGTCAATCCAGATGGTGCCCCGGCTCTCGTAGCTCCAGGGCTCGTCGGGGCTGATCTGCATCTCCTTCTCGAATTCCACCGCCGCCTTGTCGAGTTGGCCTAAGCGCTGGTAAAGAACACCGAGGTCGTAGTGCGCAAAGGGCAGCCCCGGATCGCCCGCCACGGCCTTCTCCAGTTCGTTCTCCGCCTTCGCATTCTGGTAGGTGTCGAGATACACCTTGCCCAGAAGCAGGTGCAGGTGGGGTGTATCACCCCCGACACGCACGAGTTGCTCGCAGGTCCTCATGGACTCGTCACTGCGCTTCAGTTGGCCATAAGCGATGGCGAGCATGTACAGGAAATCAAGATCGTCTTTCCCCTGGTCGCGGATGGGCTCGAGGGCCGCCAACTGGGCGGCGTATTCTCTGAGCATGAAGTGGCACATGCCCAGTAAGTAATGCGCCTGAACGCTGTTGGGATCGGCTGCCAGCACACGCTGGAAGTAAGGGATGGCTCGCCTGAAGTCCTGCATTCGATAGTGGGCGATGCCCAGGTTCAGGTCCACGCCCACCATCTGCGGGTCGAGCTTCTTGGCCGTCTCCAGGGCCCGGCTAGCTTGTGCAAATCTTCCCGTCCGCAGGTAGACCACGCCCAGGTTCGTGTAAGCCGCAGCGGAATTGGGGTCCAGCTTCAGGAACTCTTTGAACCCACTCTCAGCGCGGGGATAATCCTTGGCCGCGAGCGCTCGTTGGGCGCGTTCGAACACCTCGCGCAGATCCGGGCCGGATAGGATGGGGGCTGGGGCGCCCCCGGCAGAGGGGCTCTGCAACCCCCAGGCCAGCGGGGCGACAAGCAAAGACAGCAGCAACGCTCCCGCTACCATCCACGCGGGTGTACGAGAATCAAGCCGTGGTTGGGGCATAGAAACAGCTCTGGCCTCACTCCAGGAACCAACCGCTAGAGCATATCCCACTGCCGGCTTCTGCCGCTAGGGGGCACTTGGAATTGAAGTGCGCGCCTGATGAGCGTCGAGCCGAAAGAAAAACCGGGCGCATCGGAGGAATCGGAAATTCCTTCGCTGCGCCCGGGTTCGAAACGGTTAGAGATCCCCTGGCCTCGGACTAGAAGATAAGCTTCAAGCCCAGTTGAACGTTACGGGGGCCCCAATCTGAATTGACTTCCCCGGGAGTGTTGGTATTCAACTCGCATGTCTGGCCAAACCCGGTCTTCCCCTTACATCCGTTCTCGATGCCCTTCCATTGCGGATGGTTGAACGTGTTGAAGGTTTCCAGCCGGAACTGCAGCATGGTTTGCTCGCCGTGGAGGCGGAAATTCTTCATGAGCGCCATGTCCCAGTTGTTCCTGCCAGGACCAGTCAGGACGTCACGGCCCATGTTACCGTAGGTGGTGGAGAGTTCACTAAACGACGGCTGTGCCACCGTGGCCGGATTCCACCACTGGACCGTGGGTCCGTAGACGGGATCATTGTAAATGCCCTTGGTGGGTGCCACCTTGCCGACCACGTCGCAGCGATACGAGCCACCGATGTTGGTGCTGTATCCGGTGACTCCGCAGTTGAAGTCAGAAGGCTGACCGGTAAAGAGACTGGCAATGCCACTGACCTGCCACCCGCCGAGTGCCTGTCGCGCCACAGCGCTCGTAGAGTTCTTGAAGAAGGGGAGGGCGTAAACGTAGTTCATTTGCAGGATCTGGGCGCGGTTAAGCTCGGAGGTTCCCTTCCACCGGCTCAGGTTGTAATCATTGATCCCACCCGAAGTCACCGAGTAGGTTTGGGAGGAATCGTCGATGCTGTGCGACCACGTGTAGGACGCCTGCAGGGTCAGGCCGTGCGAAGTGTGGCGGATGCTGGCCTGCAAAGCGTTGTAACTGGAAACCGCGGTGTTTTGCTTCGACGTGATGGTATTGTATCCGCGGAAAGGCGCGAAGAAGATGCTGGGCTGCTCGTTGAAGATGAGAGTGGTTGCCACGTCGCAAGTTCCCGAGGCGTCGCAGAGCTGTTGGCCCACATCGCCAGGCGCGTTCAGAGCGGGGTCGGCCGCCTTGGTACCGGTGAGGTTAGCCAGGGCCGGCGCGTTCAGCGTGCCGCCGTTCTGAACGAGTGCAGGGTTGATTTGGTTAATGAGCTGGGCACGGGCCAAGTGCCTTCCCAGACCCCCAACGTAGGCGACGCTCACCAAGTCACTGTTGGAGAACTGGTGCTCGACGGTCAAGCTGAACTGCTGCACGCTGGGCCACGCCTGGCTGTAAGGCCAGGTGGTGTAGTTGCCGGGTCCAAGCGGGCCGTTGGCTTCGATCGCACTGTAGCCGAGGGCGTTGAATGCCGACGGGCTGAGGTCCGAGGGAGGGTTGCCCTCGCCGCCCTCCGCCTGCGCCTCGTTCCCGTTTCCAGACTCATAGTAGATGCCGTAGCCGCCACGGATGGAAGTGGTCCCTTTTCCAAGGGGATCCCAGGCAAATCCGAAACGGGGAGCGATATTCCCTGCCGTGTTGGCGAGTTGGCAGCCCTTGGGGATGCCACCCTGTCCGCACATGACCAGGCCATTTCCAGGGCTCGTCCAGACATGACCGGAGCCGGGGATCAGGTGCCCGTCCGCGTCGAGTTGCGCCTCCAGGGCCGGATCATATTGGTTCGGGAGGAACCCGGAGTCGATGGTGGGACGCGAGACATCGTGAATTCGGGAGTAAATGTAATACCGCACTCCCAGGTTTACCGTCAGGTGCGGGTTCACCTTCCAGTCATCCTGGATATACGGCTCGAGGTCGGTCATCTGCCAGTGGCCCTTGGGATAGCCGCCGACGGCGACACCATTTACCGCCTGAGCGCCCTCCGTGTACCGCTGGATGCGGCCCAGGAACATGTCGGCCAAGCCGTTCGTCGTGGTAATGGAGCCACCGCCCTCGAAATGCAAGTCTCCTTGCGTGACGGTCCCGAACTGCTCGCTCTTGCGATAATTTTCGAGATAAAACCCCATCTTGATCGTGTGAGAACCATGAATCCACGACAAGTTGTCTTTCCAGGTGATGATCGGGTTCGAGTTGTACCACGGGGTGTTCCCAAAGGCTTCGTAGAAGCCCGCAGTGCCCCCGCCGATGGTCAAGTCGGGGTAGAGCGGATTGTTATCGTTCTGCGAGAAGAGGTGACTCATGACGAAGTCCGACGGGCGGTTGATGCCTTTCGAACTCCCACCCGCCACGGGGATCAGAATGATGTGGTCGGTGGTGTAAGACGCTACGAATTCGTTCACGAGGGTGGGCTTGAAGGTGTGCGTAACGTGGAAGACGGCGCTTTCGCCCGGACCGCCGAACTGCGTCTTGATGGTATCGAAGTTCGCCCCGGTCCAGAGTGAGGGGACTGACAGAGTGTTCCAGGTGTCTTGCGTGTAGCGGAAGAACGCCTGGGTCTTGTCGCTGATGTTCTGATCGATGCGGATCTGTTCCTGACGCCAGTTGGTGGGGGCGCTGGAAGCAAGGGTCCATTGGACTGGACCACTGTTGGGGGACGGGACCAAGGCGTTTAGCAGGTCGGTTCCGTTCGTGAAAGCCTGCGCGTCAAAGCCCGGCATGGACTGGACGGTATCGTAAGCCACGCCGCTCAGAGTTGGCAGATTACAGCCGGCAGCCACGACTGCGTTGTAGTTGCCCGATGTCGGGTCGCACTCGGAGAAGTCGCCGCTACGCTCGCGCACAGAGGGCACGTCGGCGGGCCCTACCACCTGCCCTTGCCGGTAGCGCCGCCAGTCCTGCGACCAGTAGAAGAAGGTCTTGGATTTGTCTGTGTTATAGTGCCCCGGAATGTAGACAGGCCCGCCGAGGGTATATCCGAAGTCGTTCCACTTCAAGGCATTCTTCGGCGCGTGCCCGCCGTTCTGCGCTTGACAATCGGCGAGACAGCCGCGGTTAGTGAAGAAGTCGTTGGCGTCGAATACGTCATTGCGGACGTACTCGAAGGCGTCGCCGTGAAAATTCCTGGTGCCGCCTTTGGTGGCGAGCTCGATGTTCGCGCCCGCGTGCTTCCCCATATCCGCACCGTAAGTCGAAGTGGAAATGCGGAACTCGGCAATGGTATCGAGGTTCGGGTAAGTGTTGAACGTGGAGGCCGAACCCTCATCGGTGTTGGCGCCGCCGTCGATCTCCCAATTGGCATATTGCATGCGGTTGCCGTTGAAGGAAACACTGTTGTTTCCCGCAACCCCGACATGTATTGCGTCCAAGCCGTTATCGGGCGCGGCGCCCGGGACCATCAAGGCCAGCGTAACCCAGTTGCGACCGTTGAGGTCCAGGTTCGCGATTTGCTGGTTCGTAATCAAGGCAGAGACTGTCGCTGTCTCCGTCTGAACCTGGGGGAGATTGCCGGTGACCGTGATTTCCTGGGTGGTCTGGCCGACCTGCAGTTGCATGTCAACGCGCTGAATTTGTCCGACCGTAAGGGTAATGCCGGTGCGCACCAGCTTCTGAAAGCCAGGCGCCTCGGCGGTGACCACATAATTGCCGATCGGAACAGCGCCAACGGAGTACTCACCCGCAGAATTGGAAACTAATTCACGGGTGAACCCCTTATCAGGGTTGGAAACCGTGACTTTCGCTCCCACAATCACTGCCGCGCTGGAGTCAATAACAGACCCCACGATTTTCGCTGTGTCCTGAGCCCAGGCGGAAAGTGATAGGAAGCAGACAAGGATAGGAGTAAAGGCAAGGATTCTCCTCACTTTATCACCTCCTGTGAAAGACCATGCCCTAATCTGCTCTTGCATTAGGGTCACCGAGTTGTGATCAGATGCGACTCCTCGATGGGACTACTCGGAACGTCGGTTTCACATGGTGCAATAGTGATGCCATGCCTGTGACGATTCAGCAGTAAACAAAGCTATTGAAACCTATAGACATACTTCATGCACAAGCGATCGGCCGCAGATGGAGTTGGATGATTCCCAAATCTCATATTTCGATTTTGGAATACTAGTTTGTTTTCACACAATCCCTAAAGCAGAAAACGCAATCCGCCTGTTGATATCGGACATATTTGCCGTTATCCGGATGACAGTGGGCCTGCATCGCCGATACGGATGTGTGGGAATCCGGGCGGCCAGGGAGGGGGATGAGCGCGGTCTGACCACCCCGTCGCCCGCGCTCACATTGTCTTGACCACAAGCCCCTGTTGACGCGGCGACGGAGGGCTGGAGTCTGGGCATTTTCCAGCCCCGAGGGGGCGGTCTACGCCAGGCCCGCAAGGCGGGGCAAAGCGCTGCCCAGTATGATCCCGAACTGCGACGCAAGTATCTCCGTCTGAAGTTTCGGCGAGGTGCCAACGTGGCGAAAGTGGCCATCGCGCGGCAAATGGCGGTACGGATATGTACGGGATCCTCCGCCAAGGCAAGGCCGCCGCACTGCCGGTTCGCATGCCAGGTGGCCCGGCACGGACCCTGGTCCCGCAGGCGGGACCGAGCTTTTGATTGGGCGCCTGGCCTCCCTGCACGAGGCAGGGAGATGGAAGAGAGAATCATGGTCGGGTGAATAACCACACCGAAGAGATGGCTGGTGGGATCGGCCCACCGCAGGATTCGAGGAGGCGAGCCTTGGTCGGGACGAGCCCAAAAGATCCTGCTCAAGACGAAGCCCTAGAAAAAAACCTCAGGGCTTCGTCCGGCAATCGATGATGGCGAGCCGGGAGCAGCGTCAGGGGTCTGCGATGAACGCCCCGCTGGGCAGGGCGCCCTTGACGCCGCTCCCGGCTCGCGAGAGTCGTTGTGTCCCTTGACAGAGCCGACGCCTTTATAGATGGTGCGTTAACTTCGGAATCAGGATTGATGCTGTGCAGCAGATGAGCACGCCCAGAAGACGCCGACGTAGCCAACAAATGACACCTTGGGTTCGGTTCGCCGGCCACTAGACCCAGTGTGGCACGAGGGCCCATCGTTTGAAAAAATCGGGCTGGTAGTACAAAGAAACTATTGGGCAAATGCTCCCCTAAGCGGAAAATACTGACGCACGCGGTTTGAATTCGCCGGTTGTGCGTGGTCTGTAAACAGGGCTGACAAGTTCAATCAAATGGAACGCAGCAATCAGCGCCTTTCGGGCGCAGCCAAGTGGTTTCTCATCCTCGGCCTCCTTCTGGTCGCGAACAGTGCCTACTTGGCCGCGTTCGGCGATCCCACGCTTTTTTATGTCCTCAACGCCTTGCTGCATCCCTTGCTGGGAATTATCGCCGGAGTTTTCCTGGTGGTGCTTATCGTGCGCTACCGGGCCCTCCTCGCGGGCGCGGCCGGCGCTCTCACGGGATTGTTCCTCACGCTGGCTGCGGCCTTCGGGATCTATCTTCTGTTCGTGGGCATGACGCGGCCGCACAGCCTGGCGCTGTACGTGCACGTGGGCGCGGCCATCGCCGGCCTTTTCCTGCTGCTCGTGGTTTTGCACGCGCGGGCGCGGGGCTCGGGCGTGGCGCTCGCGGTGCGGCAGGCCTGGCGTTGGAGCGCGGCCGTGATGGGAGCTGCCGTGGTCTTTTACGCTGCCGCGGCGATTTACCAGCGCGTGGTTCCCAATCCGCAATACATCATCCACAACCCCGCCACGGCTCCCTTGAGCATGGAAGAGGAAGGCGGGGGAGCAGGCAGTCTGGCCTTTCCCAGTTCCGCGCAGACGGCAGACGGTAGAACGATCAAGGCGGAGTTTTTCCTGAACTCTGAATCCTGCAAGCCCTGCCACACTGACATCTACAACCAGTGGCAGAGCTCGATGCACCACATGGCGTCGTTCAACAACCAGTGGTATCGCAAATCGATCGAGTACATGCAGGACACCATTGGCATCAAGCCTTCGCTCTGGTGTGGAGGCTGCCACGACCACGCCCTGGTCTTTACCGGCATGATGCAGAGTCACCCTATCAGAGAAATTGAACATACTCCCGAAGGCCAGGCGGGGCTGGGTTGCATGTCGTGCCACGCCATCGTGCAGGTGAAAAGCACGATGGGTCAGGGCAACTACGTGATCGAATACCCCTCGCTCGACCGGCTGGCTTCGAGCAAGAACCCGTTTCTGCAAGCTCTGCATAACTTTGCCGTCAAGCTCAACCCCAAACCTCACCGCAACGTATTTCTCAAGCCCTTCCACCAGCAGCCGCAGCAGGTTCCGGAATTCTGTTCAACCTGTCACAAGGTTCATCTGGATGTCCCCGTCAACAACTATCGCTGGCTGCGCGGCTTCGACGACTACGACAACTGGCAGGCGAGTGGCGTGTCGGGGCAGGGTGCGCGTTCGTTCTATTATCCGCCCAAGCCCTCGCAATGTGCCGATTGCCACATGTCCTTGGTGGCCTCCCAGGATTTTGGGAATATCCGCGGCTTCGTGCACTCGCACCGTTTTGCCGCGGCCAACACGGCGGTTCCCACTTCTTATGGCGACCACGAGCAAGTTGCTGCCGTCGAGAATTTTCTGACCGGGGCGTTGAGCGTCGATATCTTTGCGCTTGCCGAGGAGCCTGCGGAGGGAGCGCAGGGAGCTGGACCGGCAGGCCCCCGGCCGGAGGCGCCGCAACTCTCCAGCACTTTCGCGGTGGGCGAAGAATCTTCCACAGGATTGGCAGGCGCGGGTGTTAACGCCTTGCCGGTTGCCAAGCTCGTCGCGCCGCTCGGCCGTGTGCAGGCCAGTGTGCGCCGCGGCGACACGGTCCGCGTGGAGGTCGTCGTCCGCACGCGAAAACTCGGCCACTTCTTTCCGGGTGGAACCGTGGATGCTTTTGATTGCTGGCTGGAATTGCAGGCGCGCGACAACCACGGCCGCGTCATTTATTGGAGCGGCGAAGCCGCGGACAACGGCCACGGGCCGGTAGATCTAGGGGCGCATTTCTATCGCTCGCTGCAACTCGACGCGCATGGCAACCCCATCAATAAGCGCAACGCCTGGTCGACGCGCGCCACCATGTATGCGCACCTGATTCCTCCCGGCGCCGCCGACACCGTTCATTACCGTCTGAAGATTCCAGAAGATTGCGGCGACTCGATCACGCTGACCGCCAAGCTCAATTATCGGAAATTCTCCTGGTGGAATACGCAGTGGGCTTTCGCGGGGGTTCGCGACCCCTCCCAGCCTCATCCGAACGTCGCCAAGGGTCACGACGACGGACACTGGATATTCCAGGGCGATCTCTCGGACGTCTCCGCCAAGCCCAAGCAGATTCCGGACGTGCCGACGGTGATCATTGGCGAAGACGCCGTGACTCTTCCTGTCTTGCCCAGCCTGCCTGCGCAGGCAGGGACCGCGCCGCCCTTCGCCGAGAACCTGGCATTCGATTCCAAAGACCGCGAGCGCTGGAATGACTACGGCATTGGCCTGCTGTTGCAGGGCGATTTGAAAGGCGCGGAACGCGCCTTTGAGAATGTCGTGAAGCTCGATCCGCTGTACGCCGACGGCTGGGTCAACATTGCCCGCGCGCGCGTGCAGGAAGGCAACACCGACGCCGCGCAACCCCTGCTCCACAGAGCCCTCGCCCTGAATCCCAAGTTGGCGAGCGCCCATTACTCTCTCGGACTCGCGCTGAAGGCGGATGGCAAGTATCCCGAAGCGTTTGGCGAGTTCTCAAGAGCTGCGACCCTTTACCCGCGCGACCGGGTGGTGCGAAACCAAATGGGTCGCATGCTCTTTCTGCAACGGAAGTACCGCGAGGCCGTCGCCGAACTTGAAAAGACCATCGCTGTGGACCCGGAGGACCTCGAGGCGCACTACAACCTCATGCTCTGCTACCGAGGCCTGAACGACGACGCGCTGGCAGCACGCGAGGAGAAGCTCTACCTGCGATTCAAGGCGGACGAGGCGTCGCGCGCCATCACTGGCCCTTTCAAGCTCGCGCATTCCGACGACAACAATGAATCGCAGCCGGTCCACGAGCACGTGTCCGGGCCCCTGGGCCTCGTGAAGCCGCGCACGAACTATGCGCAAGCGAGGCCGGGCGCGGCGTCTCAGCGCGATTCCTGGGCTGGACATGTTCACCCTGTCTCCGCGCATCCGCTGTCGACTGCGCCCGCTCAGCCAATGGGAGGAGGCGCGGCAGCCCAGCGATGAAGACGACCTCTCACCGTCCCTCGCCTTTGCACCTCAAGTTGGTTTTGGGCTTGATGATTTTCGCTGGCCTGCTTCTGGCCGTGTTCCGGCTCGCACGGGCGTTCCCTGCCCCGACGCCCGCCCCTGCGGTTGAGACTGGAGTTCACTACAGTGATATTACTCGCCAAGCTGGAATCAACTTTGTCCATTACACAGGCGCCTTCGGCAAAAAGTATTTGCCGGAGACTATGGGCGCCGGCTGCGCCTTCCTCGACTACGACAACGACGGCAGCCCCGACATCCTGCTCGTGAACGGCGCCGATTTTCCCGGCCACAAGTCGCGCCACACCACGCTCAAGCTCTATCGCAACAATGGCAACGGAACGTTCACCGATGTAACGGCCAAAGCGGGGCTCGACGTGGAGATGTACGGTATGGGCGTGGCCGTGGGGGATTACGACAACGATGGCTGGGACGATCTTTACGTGACCGGCCTTGGCGAAGCGCGCCTGTTCCACAACGAGCACGGCCACTTCAAGGACGTCACACAATCCGCAGGCGTCAACAACCCGGGGTTCGGCGCGAGCGCCGCCTGGGTGGATTACGACCGCGACGGCAAGCTCGACCTGTTCGTGACCAACTACGTGAAGTGGTCCGAGAAGGATGACCTCTATTGCACGCTCGACGGGCGCCACAAGTCCTACTGCACGCCGGAGGCCTACCCGGGCGACACCTGCCGGCTGTTCCACAACCTCGGCAACGGGCGCTTCGAGGACGTAACGCAGAAGGCGGGGGTTTACGATCCCACCAGCAAAGCGCTGGGCGTGGCGTTGATCGACTACGACCGGGACGGCTGGCCGGACCTCGCCGTCTCGAACGACACGCAGCCCAACAAGCTCTACCGCAACAACCGCAATGGCACCTTCACCGAGCAGGCCGTGCAAGCGGGCATCGCCTTCAGCGAAGACGGCATCGCGCGCGGCGCCATGGGCATCGACGAAGTCGATTTCGACCATTCCGGTTATCCTAGCCTGGCCATTGGCAACTTTTCGAACCAAATGCTTGGTCTCTACCACAACGAAGGGAACCGTTTCTTCATCGACATCGCGCCTTCCTCCAGCGTGGGCCGCGCCAGCCTGCTTTCGCTCTCCTTCGGCATCTTCTTTTTTGACTACGATCTCGACGGGCGGGAAGATCTTTTCGTGGCCAACGGCCACATCGAACCCGACATCAACCGCATCCAGCCGCAGGTCGCGTACACACAGCTCCCCTTGGTGTTCCACAACGAAGGGAACGAAAGGTTTCAGGAAGTTGGCAAGCCCTTAGGCTTCACGCAAAAATCTGTGGCGCGCGGTGCGGCGCACGCGGACATTGACAACGACGGCGCGCCCGACATCCTCCTGACCACGAACGGCGGCCCGGCCTACCTTTTCCATAATGTGGGTGGCAGCCGCTCGAACGCCATCCGCATCAAGACGGTCGGCACGCGCTCAAACCGCGACGGCATCGGCGCCGAAGTGCGGGTGCGCTCGGGAGCCGGTGAAAATTGGCAGACCGTCCACTCCGGGTCGAGCTACTGCTCGCAAAGCGAACTGATCCTGACTTTTGGCTTGGGCCAGGAGGCGGAAGCACAAGCCGTCGAGATCCTCTGGCCCAGCGGCCAGCACGATGCCCTCAAAAACCTTAAGGCCAACAATACTTACACCATCCAAGAAGGCGGCAAGATCCTCTCCACCCGCCCCTTCAAGCGGTAACCCCTGAGGACCTTGCGGTCGTGGTGCTCACCCCCACAATAATCCCCAGCCCGCTCCTAGGGGAGAGGGTAGTTCCGCTTTGCGGGAGCGGGTGAGGGGGCACGCCCCTTGCCATTTGTCGCTGCCTACCAGGGGCACGGGCCTCTCGCCACTAGTTCACGCTTCGTAGGCGTCCACACAGCGGCGTTCTGCGCGTTGCCCGACGGGTCTGGCCGCCGGCCAAGCCCGGCACCTGTTGTTGAAAATCTCCTTGCACATCGTTTAATCATTCAGTATTGTTGGTCTGACCGATACCCTCGCCCTACACGCAAACCAAGGAGTCGGCGTGCCCGAGATTACCCCCCAAGATGACGGACTGCCGTGTTCGGACGTGGGAGCATGGGCCGAGGAAAAATACCGGCTTGTCCGGCTATACGACGAACTGTTCTCAACAGGAATGAAGAACAAATGGGAGATCCGGGTCTACATTGACCTTTATGCCGGCCCCGGATTTGCCCGCATACGTGGAACGAATCGTTTGTTGCCGGCCTCGCCGCTTCTGGCTTTGGAGGTTCCAGACCAATTTGACCAATACATTTTCTGCGAGATGGACCGAGATTTCCTGAGCGCCCTGGAGCAACGCGTGAGGCGTCACTTTCCGTCTGCCAACGTTCGCTACATTCATGGCGACTGCAATGACCGCGTCGACGAGGTTTGCGGTGCTATCCCATCCTACTCTAAAGATCGGCGCGTCTTGTCTTTCTGCTTCGTCGACCCTTTTGACATTTCGGCGAAATTCGCAACGGTGCGAAAGCTGTCCATCTATTACATGGACTTTCTATTCCTTCTGGCACTCCATATGGATGCCAATCGTAATCTCCCTCATTACCTCGCCCCCGATAATTCGAAAGTCGAAGATTTCTTGGGTTTGTCAGACTGGAGGGGAAGGTGGAAAATAGCAGAGGGCCAAGGCTTTAGGTTCCCTAGATATCTCGCGGAAGAGTACTCGAGGCAGATGGAGGAATTAGAGTACTTGCCGGTGCCATGGCATAAGATGAAGCAGGTACGGTCGGACGACAAGAATCTCCCGCTTTATCAGCTTGCTCTGTTTTCGCGGCATGCGTTAGCGTATCAGCTTTGGGACCAAGTCTTAAGGTACAGTTCCGACCAAGGGGAGCTCTTCGAAGGTTGAGGTTGGAATGGGACAAGCTTCGGCAATCGAGTGGACAGAATCCACCTGGAATCCCCTCACCGGCTGCACGAAGGTCAGCCCGGGGTGTAAGCATTGCTACGCAGAACGGATGGCGCTGCGGCTGCAAACCATGGGCCAGCCGAATTACGCCCGAGGGTTCCAGCTTGCCATGCACGAAAACGCGCTGGAGCTGCCAGTCAAATGGAAGAAACCGCAGACCATCTTTGTGAATTCGATGAGCGATCTGTTCCACGATGAGGTGCCCGTGGAATTCATCGCCAACGTCTTTGATGTTATGTGCCGGGCCGACTGGCACCGCTATCAGCTTCTGACGAAGAGGTCCGGCCGTTTGTTGGAGCTCTCGCCGAGCCTCCCCTGGAAACCTCACATCTGGATGGGCGTAAGCGTCGAGAGCCTTCGCTATGTTTTCCGCATCGACCATCTTCGCAGGACTGGGGCCGCAGTCAGATTCCTCTCGCTGGAACCATTACTGGGTCCGTTGCCCGGCCTGAATCTCGAGGGAATCGACTGGGTAATTGTCGGCGGCGAGTCCGGGCCAGGATCCCGCCCGATGGCGCCTGAGTGGGCAATGAGCATTCGCGACCAGTGCCTCCAGGCGAGAGTTCCTTTCTTCTTTAAGCAGTGGGGGGGAACGAGAAAAAAGGCAGCTGGAAGGGAACTGGAAGGAAAGACCTGGGATGAGATGCCGGCGCTCGCCTCGGTTGTCAGCGTCTAACCTCTTCAGCTACGCGCACCCAACTTCGCAACGCAACCTCGCACTCAGGATGACATCCGCCCCCGATCCAGGCACGCGAGCGGCGGATCGGAGGACAAGGCTTCAAAGACGGGCAGTGGGGACGTTTCTTCCGCGCCCGGGCTACGTGCCGACGGGCGCCGCGGCTTCGCGCAGGAATTTCGCCGACTCTTCCGGTGGCGTGGGATTGATATAGAAGCCCGTGCCCCACTCGAACCCGGCCACCTTGGTGAGCTTGGGCATAATCTCCATGTGCCAGTGGTAATAGTCCTCGGTGGATTCCCCGATCGGCGAGGTGTGGATAATGTAGTTGTAGGCCGGGAAATCGAGCACGCGGTCCAGGCGCGCCAGCATGTCCTTGAGCACGGGAGCAAGCTGCTCAAATTCGCGCTTCTGCGATTCCTCGAACGAGCATTGGTGCGTCTTGGGAATGATCCACATCTCGAAGGGGAAGCGCGGAGCGAAGGGCGCCAGGGCAAGGAACCCGTCGTTCTCGGAGATCAGCCGGATTTTGCTTTCGGCTTCCTGCCGGATAATGTCGCAAAAGATGCAGCGCTCCTTGAAGTTGTAATGCGCGCGCGCGCCTTCAACTTCTTCCGTCACCAGACTGGGCACCACGGGCAACGCGATCAGTTGGGAATGGGTGTGCTCCAGGGAAGCACCCGCGGCGTCGCCGTGGTTCTTGAAGATCAGGATGTAGCGGAAGCGGCGGTCCTTCTTCAAGTCGATAATGCGGTCGCGATAAGCCCAGAGCACGTCCTCAATCTGGCGCGCGGGCATGGTGGCGAGGGTCAGGTTGTGCTGCGGAGTCTCAATGATGACCTCGTGCGCGCCGATGCCATGCATCTTATCGTACAGGCCTTCGCCCTGGCGGTTCAGCGAGCCTTCGATCCCCAAAGCGGGAAACTTGTTCGCCACCACGCGCAGCGACCAGCCAGGAGTATTGGGGCGGCTGCCGTCGCTGCGATAGGCGAGGATTTCCGGCGGAGTCTTGGATTCATTGCCGTGGCAGAACGGGCAGAAACCCGACCCTCGAATCTGCACCCTATCGCGGACGAAATCCGACGGCCGCTTCGCTCGATCCGTGGCGATGATGACCCATCGACCGGTGATGGGATCTTTTCTTAGTTCGGGCAAGGTTACGACTCCTTGATACTTGGGATCACGCTAGTGCTTGCTTGCGGAACAAAACGTAATTATTCGCCCCGAAGGGCACGGCGAGCCCACCCTTCCGATCCCCCGAAGTGGCGCTCTGCTTTTGCAGGCACTAGTTTTGGCGTTTTCCGCCTTACCACATCGTCCCGCTCCGTGGAGCACAGAGCTAGGCCTTGAAAGCGTCCTTGATGAGGCGGACTTGGAGACCCGCCTCAGAGTCCCATGCCACGCTGGCAATGTCAAACCGATAGCTGAGCGGGTGCCGCTGGAGCCGCCGCATGTATTCCTTGGCAGTCCGGGCGATGCGTTTTTGTTTCGACTTGGAGACCGCCGCCTCCGGGGGGCCGGCCACGTCGGACATTCGGGTCTTGATCTCCACAAACGACAGAACGGGGCCGTCCCAGCCGATCAGGTCAATCTCCCCGGCGCCCGAGCGAGCCCGGCGATTCCGAGCTACGATCGTGTAGCCCCCCTGGCGCAAGTACCAATAGGCGAGGGTCTCGCCCCGAGCACCCGTCTTCAAATGCTCGGCTTCGCTCGACGGGACCGGCGGCCTGTGCGCGGCGTGTCGCGCGCGCTGGCGTTCCTTCCAGACCAACGCACGATACATCAACCGCGCCAGAATGCTCAAGGGTTCTACGCCTTTTTGCGCCTCGTGCCGTTCCGGCTTAATCTCCCAATCGATGGCGCCTGCACTTTGCGCGGGCCAAAAGATGGCCCTTCGCGGAAAGGTCAGGCAAGACAGGTTGGAACGGCACTAGTGTTCCAGTTCGGCGATGCAGCGATCCAGGACGTCGACCGCGAAGTCCGCCTGCTCGCGATCGATCACGAGCGGCGGCATCAGCCGGACGGTGCTCTCGCCGCAGCCGAGGATGAGCAAACCCTGTTCGAAGGCCCGCTCAATCACCTTGTTACGCGCTTCGGGATTCGGCTCGCGGGTCTCCTGACTCTTGACCAGTTCGATGCCAATCATCAGCCCGCGACCGCGTACTTGGCCGACTAGGCGATGCTTGTGCGGCCAATCGGCGATCCTTCCCATGATGTATTCGCCAAGGCGGGCAGCGTTCGCGATGTACTTCTCTTCCAGCAGGCGAATCGTTTCCAGCGCCGCCGCGCACGCAACCGGGTTGCCTCCGAACGTCGAGGCGTGCGCGCCCGGACCCCAATTCATCAAATCCGCGCGGGCCACGGTCACGCCCAGCGGTAAGCCGGAGGCGATGCCCTTGGCGCTCACCAGGATGTCGGGCACCACGCCGAAGTGCTCGCAGGCCCACATTTTGCCCGTCCGTCCCATGCCGCACTGGACTTCGTCGAAGATCAGCAGAATTCCGTACTTGTCGGCCAACCGCCGCAGGCCGTCGAGGAATCCGGGAGGCGGGACGACGTAGCCGCCTTCGCCCTGGATCGGTTCGACGATGATGGCCGCGACGTCCTCGGGCGGCACCGCGGTCTTGAACAGTTGCCGCTCGATCAGTTCCGAGCAGACGCAATCACACACGCACTCCGGCGCCCGATGGCCTGCCGGGCAGCGATAAGGATTGGCATACGGCACATGGGTGACACCCGACAACAGCGGGCCGAAGCCTCGGCGCTGGACGGCCTTACTGGCCGTGAGCGAAAGCGCGCCGAACGTCCGTCCGTGGAAGGCGCCGAGAAAAGCAATAAACCGATGGCGCTTGGTATGGTAGCGCGCAATTTTCATCGCCGCCTCGACGGCCTCGGCGCCGGAGTTGCCGAAGGCGACTCGTTTGGGGAAGGTCCCGGGCGTGATCCGGGCCATCTTCTCACCCAGTTGCGCCAGCAGGGGGTAATAGAAATCCGTCCCTGACATGTGGATCAGGGTCTCGGCTTGCTTCTGAATCGCGCGCACGACGTCCGGATGGCAATGCCCGGTCGAGACCACGGCGATGCCGGCGGCAAAGTCCAGGAAGCAGTTGCCGTCCACGTCCTCCACGATGGCGCCCCGTCCACGCTTGGCGACGAGGGGATAATCGCGGGTATAAGAAGGCGAGACGAATTGCTTATCGAGCGCCAGGATCTTCTGGGCTTCGGGCCCGGGAAGGGGCGTCGTAATGCGTGGCAGTTTGGTTTCCATGGAATCTCTCCTCTCCGCTGCCCCAGGCAGCGTTCATACAAGTTTCGAGGTCCTTAGGTGAGGAAACAACGGAGAGGATTAGTCGCCCCCAAAAAGGTTGGGGCGAGCCAACAACGGAAGACAAAGCCGTAAATTCTGCATGGTCACTTCCGCTTCCATCGGGTTCCAGCTTTCGTGTCCTCCAGTATAACACCAGCCTGGAGTAAACTCGCCCGAATCTCGTCGGAGCGGGCGTAGTCGCCCTTGCGCCGGGCGGCGGCGCGCTCCGCGATGAGTCTCCCAATTTCTTCGTCGCTCAAGGTTTCGAGGACCGCAGAGGCCGCCTGCCCGTTGCCCACTTCGTGTCGCAGGGCATCCTCCCCAGCGTTCGCGACCGTGTCCGTCAGCGTAACTGCTACCGGCTTGAGGAAACCCAACTTCACGAGCTTGGCGTGGTCGTTATCGTCCAGTACGGCAAAGATGCGGTCCCAGCGTTCCAGCGTGTCGAGGAAGGCGCCGCGGTCGCCGTCGCGGAACTCCCCGCGGTCCATCGCCGTATTGCCCTCGCGCACCATGTCGAAGATGGCGCCGAGGGCTTCGGCGGTGTTCAGGTTGTCGTCGAGCGCCGCCTCAAATTTCTGCCGCGCCTCCTGCGCGCGGGCTTGGAGAGCCGGGCTTTCTCCGGGCGGGAAATTCTCCTTGGTCAGGCGGAAGCGGAAATTCCGGAGCCGATCGATCGACTGCTGCGCCTGGTGCAGCCCGTCGAAAGTGAAATTGAGCGGTTTGCGGTAAGGCACCGAGGCCAGAAGGTAGCGGATCGCCGAGGGCTTGTAGCCCTTGGCGATCAGGTCGCGCAACGTGTAGAAGTTGCCGAGTGATTTCGACATCTTCTCGCCGTTGACGATCAGGTGCTCGGCGTGCAACCAGAGTTTCACGAAAGGCTTGCCGGTGGCGGCTTCGCTCTGCGCGATCTCGTTCTCGTGATGGGGAAAGATCAGATCGCTGCCGCCGGAGTGGATGTCGAAGGTTTCGCCCAGGTACTTCATCGACATGGCGGAGCACTCGATGTGCCAGCCGGGCCGCCCGGGGCCGAAGGGCGTCCCCCAGAACGGCTCGCCTTCTTTCGCGGCTTTCCAAAGCACGAAATCGCGGGCATCGGCCTTGTCGTATTTATCCGTGTCCACGCGAGCGCCCGCGCGCACGCCGGTAAGATCAATCCGAGTCAATTGACCGTAATGCGGGAAGGCGCCGACTTTGAAGTAAACCGACCCCTCGCTCGCGTAAGCGTATCCCCGGTCCATCAACGCCTGGATGAGCTTCACCATTTCTTCGATGTTGTCGGTGGCACGGACCAGAAACTCCGGATCCTCCAAGTTCAGCAGTTGCCGATCGATCTGGAAGGCCTCGACATACTTGTCGGTATAGGCGCGGAGGGGCACTCCTGCCGACCGGGAATTGCGGATGGTATTGTCGTCAACGTCCGTGAGGTTGACGACGTGGCGAAGTTGAAAACCCCTGTACTTCAGGTGCCGGCGGAGCACATCCTGAAAAACGAAGGTGCGATAGTTGCCAATGTGCGCGTAGTCGTAAACCGTGGGCCCGCAAGTGTACATGCGCACGGTGTTCCCTTCGAGGGGCTTGAACTCCTCTACCTGCCGCGTGAGCGTGTTGTAGAAGCGTAAGGACATATAGGCGCATGCGCCGCCAAGCGCTTAAATCGTCAATTCTATGGGGTGGCTCGCGAGCAAGTCAAGAAAAGAGCAGGGAACGTGCCAAAGCCCTTTACCAGTTTGTTGAAAGACGTTCCGACGCTGTCATCCTGAGGAGTCCCGCCCTGCGGAACGACGAAGGATCTCTGTATTACGTTTGTCCCCGCGGCGCAGATTCCCACTCCTTGGCGATGGTCCAGCGTGAGCGGGTGTTCCCGCATGAGTGCGGCGGAACCCATGCGCCGCTGCGCGTGAGCTATCGGCAGGGGAAGCGGCTGTGGAAGCGGTATCGGGAGGGGCGCGAAAAGCCGCGGACCTCACACAGCAGAGGCCCACGGTACGCCTGCTTTTTGAGGGGCGCTTAAATGAGGGGCCGCCACAATGTTTCCCACAGCCCCTATTTACTCCTCCTTCAGTTCCCGGTTGGTTAAGATCGATAGCCTCTTGCGGAGCTTCTGCTTGAGGTCTGTATTATTCTCGTACTCGGGAACATTGTGCACAGCAAGGTCGAAATGGAGAGGGGTCCCTCTCTTACGGTAGAGGATCGGGCGTTTACCAATTGCGTGCGCGTACCCTACCTCATAGTAAACACTCGGTCGTTCGCCGGTGAGGTCAGCGATTAGGTATTCAGAGGTAGCGATTTCGTCTAAAATCCGCTTTGTGATCACGTCGCCGTGCTCGATCTCGTCGGACCGCACAGCCGCAATTCCGAAATCTCTGAACACTTCCTTGAAACAGTTCTTCACGTCTTCAAGCTCAGGGTGCTCATCACTTATCCACATCAAAATAAATGCCGTGTTCGGCCTATACCGCCGCACAGTTGGAACCTCGGTCGAGATAATCGCCGAAGGCATCTCTTCCGGCGTCGGCGAGAGTAAGTTGATGGTTTCGAGCACCTTCTCATAAGCGTCACGAAAACGCTGGCGGGCGTCCTCGGGTATGACTCCCCCTTCCGACTGACCCGCTGGGCTCAGGCCCAAGACGGTCCCCTCGTCGTGAAGAACTTCGGGACCCCAGCGACGGTACGCTCTAAATTGGAGAGCTGATGACATCTTTCTTGTCAGGATTTGAAGGTCGGCTTGGTCAACGTTGCTCAATAACGGAGAACCCCTCCCAGCTTCCATAATCCTCAACATCAACGGCTTGAGTTTACCCCGCAACCTATCTGCTTTCGCTTGGTCGTCGGGAGCAAGCTTAGACCACACATCCGGGTCGAAGTCCCAAGCATGCGTATCTTTGAAAGCACCGACAACCTCAGCAAAAAACTCCTCGGCCTCCTGGTACATGTCATTCAGCTCGCGAAGGAAAGTTTCAATATCAGCTTCAGTACATGCCATCTTTGACTCCAAGGTTCTGCCTGTCGAACATGCTACCCCAGGCGGACCCACAGATTGCACAGGAGCAAGCGTTGTCAGATTTAAGGACCTATCTCCGCGACCTCCACGCCTGGTTGAGCTCACGCCCGAGACCATCAAGGTCGGGATAGACAACCGATTCCGTGATGCCTGCGTCCTTGAGTTCCTGCTTAATCCTGCTAACTGAACCAACCGGAACTCTGATCGGAACCAACCGGGAGCCTTTTTCTTTTTCCAACCTTGTAAGGAACAACGGATCAGTGCCGAAGATCATGAATCGACTACGCTGGGCCGCAACTCTGCGCGTCACGTGAGGTGAATCCCATAGGATGGGAGTCTCTGGAGTCGCCAACAGCGGGTCTTTGAAGTCATCCTCATCTGACGGCAGATACAGCCGATCCCAATCGTCCTCGTATACTTCATGCGGGTTTTTCCGCCAGAATTGTTTCCATCTGGCTTTTGCGGCTTTGCGGTCACGATGCTCGTCCAAGTACCTCATCAACCAATAGGGGTCGAGGACATAGATAATCGAGCTGGTCTTCGGTGGTATCGCTTTATCTCTCACTGCAAAATGCAGCGCAATCAGACCTCCATCCGACCAGTCGAGAAGACGCGTCGGAACCCCGTGGTGTTGCATAAGGAAATATGAGTCCCACTCCCAATCGTCGTGGTTGGATTTAAGGTCTGAAAGCTGGGCGGAGCACCGCCCGAACTCTTCGTACAAATCGTTCTCCAGCTCCAGCAACTTTCGAACTGGTTTTCGCTTTCCGCTGCTTTCGTTCGGCCGGTAAATACCGGGTTGAAGTCGAGTCTTGTGGTGTAGTCGGTCCTCCGCCCGGAACCACAATTCATGGTGTTTGGGAGTGTTCCAAGCTTTGCGGATTCCACTGATAGTCGAAAGATACTCCGCAACTGAACGCACAACTTCGCTGCTCATAAGACGCAGGGTAGCACAATCCGAGCGACGTAGCGTGGACCTTCTTGCAAGCCTGTGGCTTTCAGTGAGTAGCGCAGACCTGTTTTGGAGGTTCGCGGCTTTCGACTTCAAATCCTCGCGTTCTAATTCGGCGGGCCAGAGCACAATATGGGGAAAAGAAGCGAGCGAATGCAAGCCGCGTAGCGGCGCAGCCAACCGTCATCCCCGCGAACGCGGGGATCCACAAACGAACTGGATTCCCGCTTCCGCGGGAATGACACGTTGGGGACATGCACCCCACATGCCACATCGCACCTACCACCTACGCCTCGTGGCGACCTAAAGTCGCCCCTACGCCTCGGTGATCACTTCAAAACCGGCCATAGGTGGTCGGGCCAAAACCGGCCAACGGAGGCCGTCCGGGACTAAGGCAGCAAATTCACCATTGCCTCCCTCTGGTGTTTGCGATAATCGCAACGGAGCGCTGCCGATGAAAGCAAAGGTGGCCGGGTTGAGCTCCCACGCGGTTCAGTCAATAAAATGAAAAATGTTCGGCGAAGCCCAAACGATCTGGCCCCTTCGGTTGATATAAGCATTGTGCATTTTCCCAGCTTTGTCAGAATAAACGATTGACGCTAATGGTCCGGAAAAGTGGCCTCCCCGATCGAACTGGAGGGGAATCACGATCTGACCAGTCCTGTCTATGAAGCCCACCTTTCTCCTCCTCCCGACTGCGGCCAACCCACCGCAGAATGGTGCGACCCCATCATAAGCGGGGGGGATTGCCAAATGCCCCTGTCTATCGATGAAGCCCCACTTAACGGGCGGGTAAGAGAAGCTAAAGACTTTAACTGCAGCGAGTCCTTCGCTGAAGGAGCCGGCCTCGAGAAACTGCGGCCCAATTGCCCATTTACCTTCCCGATCGATATAGCCCCACTTGGCCCATTTACCCTTTTGCCGGGCAATCGCCAACCCCTCCGAGAAGTCTCCAGACCAAGCGAAGGTCGGATTGATTACCCAACGACCCGCGTGGTCAATGTATCCGAAGAGGCCATTGTTTAAGGCGCAGACGCTCAGTCCTTCGCTGAACTCGGCGATACCACGGGGATCTTCATCCGGAGGTGTGATCGATAGTGGCCTTCCGGTCCTGTCGATCGTGTACCAATCGCTGTCAACGCTCTTACAAACCGATGCGATCCCTTCGCTGAACGGCATTGTCCATCGAAACTGGGGCTTGATAACAAAAGTTCCGCTCCTGTCGATGTATCCCCACAGATTGCCATCACTCACTTCCGCCAAGCCATCGCTGAATGCCCTAGCATCGACTGCTTTGTCAAGGCGGAGAACAACTCGACCCAATTCATCGATGTAAGCGACCTTTCCATTCAACCGAACTCCGGCGAGCCCCTCGGAGAACGGTTCCGCCCGGCCAAATTGCAGAGGCACAACCATTGTCCCGGTCCTATCGATGAATCCCCAATTGGAACCCACCTCGACGGGAAACAATCGTGCCGGAGGCCCACACGGTCCCGGTTGATTAAGGCTCGTTCGAGCAACAAATAGCGGTACGAGGAGAAACGCGGCTGCCCCCAGAAGGACGGCAAACACCGCAAGTAGCAGGATACTTATCTTGGCGATGCCACCTCGCATAATCGCTCCGCGTTAGCTGGTAGCCACGGTCAGTGAAGTCCTGACCGTGGGCTTTTCCTTCGATGACGAACCCGGAGCCAATTGCAGCCGCTTGAGCTCGATGCGGTCGGCGTGAACCTTTGTAAGGTCGTAGTGCACCTGCTGCGTAAGCCAGCTTTCGGCACTGCCTCCGAAAACCTTAGACAGCCTCACGGCCATTTCGGGAGAAATCCCGCGCTTCTCGTTCACCAGTTCCGACAGGGTAGTGCGCGTGACTCCTAGCGCGGCGGCGGCGGCCGTGATCGTCAAGCCCAAAGGCTCAATACACTCGCGCAACACAAAGCCGCCCGGGTGGGGTGGACTCTTCATCGGCATGGTTCCAGTCTCCTTTCAGTGGTAATCGACATAATCAACGTCCAGCACGTCGCGGTCGGCAAAGCGAAAGATCACCCGCCAGTTGGCGCGAACCGTCACCGCCCAAAAGCCCTTGGACTCGCCCTTAAGCGGATGCAGCCGGAATCCCGGCACGTCCATATCCGCAACCGTACCGGCAGCATCCAGCCGCGCGAGAATGTCACGCAGCTTTTCCGCGTGTTCCCTCATCACGCCGCGCGAGTCGTCGTCTTCGTAAAGGCGTTTCAGTCCTTTGTGGCGGATCGACCGGATCATGGCTGCACTGTAACGCGTCACGTAACGCATGTCAATAGGAAGAGACGGCGCGGCGGGACGCAGTTCGGACGCGTAGTGCCAGCGTCCCGCTGGCCAGCCGGCCAGAGGCCGGCGCTACATTTACACCCCTCCCTTACGATTTTTCCTACCGGCAGGAAAAATCGTATTAACCCCCATTGACATACCCCCGGCGCGTGGCGCTAGTCTACAAAGGTGAGCACTCGGGCCGAACGGGGTTCGGCTTGGGGCGCGAGAAACGCCGCTGCCGGCTGCGCCCTATATTGCAGGATCGTAATTTCTTGTTTATTTGGCAAACATTTTTCGTCGTGCGTAGGGCCACCCCTTGGGGCGGCCTAGGCCGGGGCAAGCCCCGGCCCTACAAGACCCCACGTCATGTTTGCTTGCGGCCAGAGGCCGAGCTGCGGGGCCCGCCACCGAGACGGCGATTTGTGAGGTTACGATGTCCCTGGTAAAAAGCCCGCGAGTAACGGAGAAAAAGTTGGCCGCGCATCCGTTGAACGGCCGCAGGTCGCGGGGGTCCGGCGACGGCCGAGGGCAAGGGTCGCGCCGCGCTGATGACGCCCCAGGCCGAAAACGCCTTGCTCATGCGGAGATTGCAGGATTCCAACTTTCGGCAAGTCTGGCGGGTCACCAACCTGCTCCTGAAGATCAAACGCCCAGCGCGGGAGGAATAGAAAACCCCTCGCGATCCTTGAATGTTAATGAAAACACAGCAGCTTAGCTAAGAATCAGGTGAATTGTGATGGCCGTGGCAAATAACCAAGTATTTGAAAATATGGCAGTTAGAAAACATTCTCATAGGCTAGGCTGGGAAAAGAAAAAAGGATGTTAAAACGCAGGTATAACCTTGAATGGTGCTGAAAATAAATGAGATATAAAATTGACTTGGCTCAAAATCGTCCCGATCCTTGAATGTTTAACAAAAATAAGCCACTTATCGCTGCGAACCTTGAATGTTATTGAAAGGAAAGGATGTTATCGCGCTATTCTCAGCCAAGCGGCATAAGTTCACGCCCATTCCACAGGTGCGGCGCAGCGACGCGCCGGCGAAGAGCCAAGTGGTGTCGTGTGAAGGGCGGGACGGGAGCTTGGCGATCGAATACCGAGGCGTTGCCCTGCGCTGACAGGAGATCCTGCCGCCCCGCTAGGCCGAGTGTCCAGGAGGCAACGCCCCCTGGCCACAGCGGAGTCACCCCGGGGCCTCCGGCGCCGCAGCTCGGGAAGCGAAAGCCGGTTGCCGTGTAAGGGCTCGGCGGGGTATCTTGGATTCTTGTTCACTGCCCGAGGAGAACACGCCATGCTCGAGGACTTGGCAAGGACACTCCACGTCAGCCATAACGTCTTCTATACACTTCTGTTCGGAACTTTGATCGTCAGCTCCTTGCTACTGGGCTTTGTTCTGAACCGAGTCCTCCACCATTGGACGAGAAAGTTTCGCAACGGCCGGGGCGAACTCCTCTTCTCGTTCCTCGAATCTCTGCCGATTCCTTTGCTGGTGCTTTCGGGCCTCTACATCGGCCTGGAATCACTCACCCTGCCCAGGCAGTACGAGCGGATTGGTTCCAAGCTCATCATGGCGCTCGTCCTTTTGGTGATCGCGTACTTTCCCGCCAAGGTTCTGATTCTCGGCTTGCGCCGCGTGAGCCAAAAGAACCCCGCCCTGGAACGGGTGACGCAGCCCGCCACATTTGTGATCCGCACGGTCTTCGCCCTGCTGGCGATCATCATCTTTCTGGAAAACCTGGGCATTTCCCTGACCGCAATCTGGACCACGCTGGGTGTGGGCAGCGTGGCCGTGGCGCTGGCTTTGCAGGAAACCCTGAGCAACTTCTTTTCCGGCCTGTATCTATTGGCCGACGGGCCCGTGAGTCCGGGAGATTACATCAAGCTGAATTCCAATCAGGAAGGACACGTGCTGCGGATTGGGTGGCGGTCCACGACGCTCCGGACTCTTGGCAACAACTACGTGGTGATTCCAAACTCCTTCCTTGCCAGAGCGGTTATCACCAACTACTCCGTGCCGCAGACTCGCATGGGTTACACCTTGGTGGTCAGTGTGGCTTACGGCACAGATCCCAGCCGGGTTGAGAAGGTCCTGCTCGAGATCGCCCAAGAGGCGATCCAAGATGGCCTGGAGGGGTTGCTCTCTGACCCCGCGCCGAGCGTCCAATTCATCCCGGGATTCGGCGAGTCCTCGCTCGATTTCTCGTTAAACGTGCAGCTCCGCCGGTTCGAGGATCAATACGCGGTCCAAAGCGAGCTGAGGAAGCGAATCGTGAGGAGGTTTCCGGAAGAGGGTATCGATATTCCTTTCCCCACTCGCACCCTCGTCCTCGACAAATCCGCCAAAGACCTGCTCAGCAGCGGCCCCGGGGGTTAGCGGCTCCGGAGATACCGCCCCTACAGGCCCAAAATCCTGGGCCCGGGCGGTCGCCCGAACTCATGATTCCGCAATTCGGGGAAATTCCCGTATGAAGTTGATTGCGTTGACACCTTCCGGGGCGTTCGTTATAGTGGTGCGAGGGCGTTGGAGCACCCCTTCTTCTGGCCCCCGATATTCACAGCGGCCGGGCCCGTGCGACTCCTGCCTAATGAGGGCTGGGTTCGAAGGCTCATGAATCTCCCCATTTCACTTACCCTGCTCCGGATCTTCTTCGTACCTCTCGTGGTCGTTCTGCTGCTTACCAAGGGCGAGAACATGGACTTGTGGGCGGTGGGAGTTTTTCTGCTCGCCGCCATCACGGACCTGCTGGATGGTTACCTGGCCCGGAAACGCGCCCAAATCACCACCCTGGGCATCTTGCTGGATCCCATTGCTGACAAGCTCCTGATTTCTGCCGCCCTCATCTCCCTGGTGGAACTCCAACTCGTGCCCGCCTGGATGGTGGTCATCATCGTGGGAAGGGAGTTCGCCGTCTCGGGCCTGCGGTCCATCGCCACCGCGGAAGGTTGGGTGCTGGAAGCTTCCGAGCTGGGTAAAACGAAGATGGTGTTTCAAGTGGTGGCGATCACCGCCATCGTTCTGGAGCACCGGTATCCTGCCGTGCACCCTCTCGGCGAAGTCTTATTGTGGATGGTGGTGCTGTTCGCGGTAGCCTCGGCGGTGCAATACTTCTGGTATTTCTGGAAACGCTTGGATGTGCGCGTGAAACGCCGCGCCTCCCGTCGCCTCATGGTTATCCGGGCCGACGAGAAGGAACCGGAAGAGAAGGATGTTGCCGCTCACTGAAGCCGACCAGCAAACCCTTCTGCGGATGGCGCGAGAAGCCATCGTGGGGTACCTCCGCCAGCATCGACTTCCGGAGGTCCAGGAGCCCGCGGAAGCCCTGCGGCAGCCGTGCGGCGCCTTTGTCACCTTGCGGAAAGGCAAACGTCTGCGGGGGTGTATTGGTTACGTGGAGGCGGTCAAGCCACTCTACACCACCGTCCGCGAATGCGCTGTGGCAGCGGCGTTCCACGATCCGCGATTCCATCCTGTTGCTCCCCAGGAGGTGCCCGAACTGAGCCTGGAAATTTCCGTCCTTTCGCCGCTAGCGGAGATTACGCCCGAGAATATCGAGGTCGGGCGACACGGGCTCCTCATCTCTCGCGGGGTCCAGCGGGGCCTCTTGTTGCCTCAAGTTGCAGTGGAATGGCACTGGAACCGGGAGCAATTCCTGGAAGAAACCTGTCTGAAGGCAGGACTGCCCTCTGACGCGTGGCGGCACGGCGCCACCATTCAAGCCTTTACCGCGCAAGCTTTCGAGGAGCCTGACCCCACCCGTCCTTCTCACTCTGCGGCCTGAGCGTCGTCGCCGACTCGCCCTCACTCGTCTTCCGTGCGAGAAGCCGGCGAGCGATACCGAGCGGCGCCTCACGGGTTGCTGACGGCCCAATGCCGGGCTCAAAGCGCCTCGACGACAACCCGGCCGGGGACAGGGCTTTCAGCGCCTCGCAGCCCCTGCTTTGGCTGCCACCCGGACCGGTTCCCTGCTAGTCCCGTGCCCGCCCAGTTGCGTGCCGTTCGGAAGCTCTCGCAGTCAACCAAAGCGTCGCGTGGGTGGAACGGGCTCGGGACTTCGTTGGGTGGTCACGGGCCTAGTCAGATTATTCCGTCTCGACAGCGTCGCCTGCAGAGACTTCGCGAACACTGTCCACGACGATTGCCACGCAGGAATTTGCCTGCACAGAAAGGACGACCGCCTCTCCAATCGTCTCCGGGGGCGTTCGCTCACTTCGCATAAACCCCGTGGGATGAGGAGGAAGGGGTTTGATGATACGGAACCTTTGGCCGGGTTTGATCCCGACATCCTCACCCAAGTTCAAATAGACAACGTTTCTCTCTCCCACAAAGCCAAAGTTGTTGAGGGCAGCAGTGATCATTCCGTGCTGTTTGTTTTCATCCGGAGGCGCAAAGAGGTCAAGTTGCTTGCCGCCTGTATACTCCGGAATGGGGCGAGGTTGATAAGGGACCAAGAGATCGCCGGAGAGAATCGGTCCGCAAGCAAAGGCGACTTCCGCCACGGCTCCAAAGGGACTCGCATGGGTCACCTTAACCCTCCCAATATCTTCATAAGGTTTCCCCTGCCTGTTGATATCCCATCCCTGGCGCGAGTAGCGCTGCGTGCGGAAGATATCTTTAGCCCGTCGGACCACCGAGTACTCAGTGCCCACCACGAAGTCCTGCCCGCCGCGACTGGAAATAAAAATCGAATCGCCGGGTGAGAAGTAGCGGACCAGAGAGTGGAAATCGTCATCCGCCCCACCCACCACGAACAGGTTGTCGGGCACGGAAGGGCTGGCGATGAAGCCCGTACAGTCCGCCTGTGAACGCGTGGCCGCAGGAACAGATGCTAACGAGGTTGTTTGAGTTTCTTGGGCTAGGGCAGCGACTGCCGAGGCGGCGAGAAACACTACGACAAGACCGAAAGCAATTCGACGCACAGTTTTCCTCCTTAGCTCACCACCAACTGGCGCAGGCGGATCATCCCCCAATGACGCCGCCGACGGGCAAACCCCTACTATAACGGAAGTGTAAGGAAAAGGATGCGCCATGTCAAGCGAGGCTAGCCCCGGAGGGGGGAGGGGGCCCCTCCTGCCTCCGGGTGTTGCTTGGGGCGAGCCCATTCAGCCCCCTGCTCTTCGCGGCAGGGTTCCTCCCACGCGGTGCTCCCCGCCACCCGCCGACCGCAGGAGAGGCTGCGGGGGAGGGGGGTTAAACTGCGCCTGCCGGTAGCTGTTCCCTTTATTCTCAAGGAGATGACGGCGTCGTTTGGTAAGGTCCGGGTTCGGCTACAAATGATTTAATAGTGGGAATATTGCGAAGACAGTCAACTACGAACCTCTGTATCAGTGGTGGCCCCTTGCCATGACCTCCAGCCCAACACATCCACGGCAAATATCCTGGCGCCGCCTGAGGCCGTCCATGAATGCGCCGCCTGAGGTGGGGAATGGGATCGCTCGCTGAAATCGGCGGGCGCCTGGGGCGCGCAACACCTTGCTGCGCGTGACCGCCGCCTGGTGCTGGCGGGCCAATTCTCCTGTGATCCGGCAAGCGGTGGAGACATTCAAATCACCGCGACAAGGAAAGCTTGCATCGAACCGGCTTGCGGAGCGCGCCTTCAGAATCGGCGCCGCCTTACCGCGCACCTTCGCGAGCGATTCCCCACGCTTTTGTTGTCGCTTGCATTAAATCGGCAAGGTACTGTTCCCCCAGTACCAGGCGCTCCTTGCCGCGCAACACGTCGCCGTGTCCGGGAATCAGCGAATCGAAGTCGAGCTTGCCGGCTTTCTTGCGCGTCTCAATCCATTCGTAAGGACGGACTTCGGAGATCGAGGGCATGTCGCCCGCGACCCAGTCACCGCAGGCAAGCCCGCGCTTCTCTGGAAGGAAAACCACCACGCCGCCTGGCGTGTGCCCGCGCGCGCCCGGGTCGACTCCTTTGTCGCCCGGGATGAGAAAAATTTAACTCAAATTCCCCCCGCCTCTGCCGATAACAGAGATTGAACAACATATGCCTGGGTGCGCTGGCAGGGAGGGATAGGCGGGGGTGGAGCATCCCGGGGGGCGCGCCAGGCCGTGGGGCACGCGGCTGGCGCGATGGTAGGTAGGCTGCACGTCATGGCACGCGCGCGGCGAACCTTGGTTTCGCCTCACCTACCAAATAACTCAGGGGACGAGGCAAGAAATCAAGCGATGGTTTCTAGTCGGGATGGAGGAACTGGGGGAAGTAAGGAAAGCAGCGTGAGCTAACAAAACGTGACTACCAGAAGACCAACTAGAAGGGAGGTTTCACATGAAGGGAACGCCGAAGGATCTGCAGGACGTTGATCCGATGGAAGAATACTTAGCAGTTGACCAGAAGTATACGGGATGGAAGCTGGTCACATGTTGGACCGGGGCCATTGTCGGGAGCTGGGCACTTATGATCGGGTTGGTGGTGATAACCCGCGCGCTTCTGCCGTGAATCACCCAGCGCCGAGAAATAGTGCCGCAATCTGATCGAGCGCAAGGACGATGCCGGAGTTCCTCATCCCCTCGTCTGGCCATCGTTTCTCGGCATATGTCGCCCAGAAGTGAGTCGGCGCTTCCCTTGCTGGAGGGGGGAGGACACCATTTTCAACGAAATCAACAGGGGTCCCTGCCAGCTTAGTTCGCGTTCCCACACACAAAGAATTTCTGAGATAGCCACAATTGCGGCCTGGGTCAATGGGACGAAGGGAAAGCGCTGTTCCGGCCGCGCAGAAGTCCAGAGTCCGAAAGTCGGGAAGCGGGCCTTTCCTTGCGGTTATCTGAGCTGAAAGTAGGTGCGCGCTTCGTATTGGCAAAACTGGGGCGAGTGGCCGCCCAACGTTTCATCGACCAGAGGAATGCAAAACAGACTCAGGACGCCAAGGTCTTGCATGACCAAGAAATGATTGAACTGAAGGCTCCAGAAGTGTGGGATCGGCTCTCTGAAGAATTCGCTCGCAAATGCACTGAGTTTAACTCTGAACCGGGAGTCGGAAACACCCTCTCCTTGAATCGTACTGAAGACCGGACGTTAACGATCAGGCGCGCCGACACCGATGCGAAGCTGACAATTACGTTCTTACCATTTTACATAGTCAGAGTGTGTGGAGTGACAGGGCCAGCAGAGTTCAAGTTTGAGGTAATTGCTGGCACTTCTGAGGTTGGCTTGACCTGCCCCCGTTTTCTGTACCAATCATAATGCGAGTTCCAGCGTGGTGTTGAGTGGTCTGGGGTTTTTGTACCACTTTCAGAGTGAGTTTTCGGCCCCTTCGAGGCCAGTCAGGTCGCGGCTAGCCGCGACCTGACTGGCAAATTCGTTCGGCGTCTGCTCTCCGAGAGCCCGGTGAGGACGGCTCTCATTGTACTCCCCCCGCCAGGCCTCGATGATCTCTTTGGCCTCACTCAGCGTCATGAACCAATGGGCATTCAAGCACTCTTGTCGAAAGGTCCCGTGGAACGATTCCACGTAGGCATTGTCGGTGGGCTTGCCGGGCCGGGAGAAGTCGATCCGCACGCCGTGCTGATAAGCCCACAAGTCCATCGCCTGACCGGAAAATTCACTGCCCTTATCGCAGAACAACATCTTCGGCGCTCCCCGCTGCCCCTTGATCCTGTTCAACACCCTCACGACGTCCTCTCCTTTCAAGCTCTGCCCCACCTCGATCGCCAGGCTCTCTCGCGTGAACACATCGACGACCGTCAAGGCACGGAACCGTCACCCGTCGGCCAACTGGTCCGCCACGAAGTCCAGACTCCATACTTGGTTCGGCCCGGTCGGCTTCTGTCGCTCCCGCCTGTGGACCGCTACCCGGCGCCGGCGTCGCAGGCACTGCCGGAGCGTCAATCCCTCTTCTTTATAGAGTCGGTACACCAGATATCTTCCCACTTTCCAGCCCTCCCGGTTGAGCAGCGCCAGGATCTTCCGATATCCGTAACGCACTCGAGCCTAGGCGATCTCCCGGATTCGCATACGCAATGCGGTCCGTGGATCCTTGTGGCTGCGATACCGGTACGTGCCTCGGTTCAGCCGACCCACCCTGCAAGCTCGCCGCTGGCTTACCCCATAGTGGCCGCATAGGTGCTCAACCACCGGACGCCGCCGCGAGGGCTTTAGAGTTTTTTTCCCAGTACGTCCTGGAGCATCACTTTGTCCAGCGTCAGGTCCGCCACCAGCCGCTTCAGCCGAACGTTCTCCTCCCGCAACTGCTTCAGCTGGCGCACCTGGTCGACCTCTAAGCCCGTGTACTGCTTCTTCCACAGGTAATAGGTCCGTTCCGAGATCCCCACTTTACGGATCAGCTCCGCCACGGCAACTCCCACCTCGGCTTGCTTCAGCACCCCCACAATCTGCTCCACAGAAAATCGCTTCCGCTTCACGGCAAAACCTCCTCTGCGACTCCTAGATTCTGCCGGAAACTAACTCTCCAAGTGGATCAAAAGACCCGGGGCCGCCCATGACGTTCACGCCGACCGCGACCGGTTCACGAACTGGGACGCTGACCGTCACGGACAATAGCAACGGCATAGCCGGCAGCACGCAGACGTTCTGGCTGAGCGGCACGGGCGTTGCCCCAGTCGCGAGTGGATTCCCAACAGGGCCACTGTCGTTCGGCAACCAGCTCATCAATGCAACCAGCACAGCTCAGACGGTGACGCTGTCCAATTCAGGGGGCGGGACATTGACCGTCAACGGCATCACGGGCTCGGCTAACTTCGCGCTAAGCAACAACTGCGGCACGAGCCGGGCAGCAGGCGCGAGCTGCACCATCAGCGTGACGTTCAGGCCGACCGCCACCGGCCTGCTGAGTGGGTCGCTGACCATCACCGACAACGCGCTTGACAGCCCGCAGCACGACGCACTGAGCGGGACGGGTCAGGACTTCACATTAACCACAGCGTCCGGCTCTTCCACTTCGGCAACCGTCTCAGCGGGGCAGTCCGCAACGTACACTTTGAGTGTGGTCGGTCAAGGTGGATTCAACCAGAGCGTGAGCTTAACTTGTGCCGGAGCCCCCTCGAAGTCAACCTGCACGGTGTCGCCCAGCACGCTGACTCCGGGCAGTTCTGCGACGAATATCACGGTCACGGTGACTACGACCGCGCCTTCAGTAAGGGCGCCGCGCTCTCGACCTCTTCCTCCGGCCAGGCCGCTCTTGCCCGGGCCAGTAGGCTTGGTCATGCTCGCCTTGGCTTTGGCTGCAGTGGTCTGGACCGTGCGGGGCTGGTGCCAACCCGAGGTCAGCCGACGGCGTGCCACGTTCCTAACGCTCGCGGCAGGGTTGTTACTGACCCTGGCGATGGCCGCGTGTGGCGGGGGAGGAAGAAACGGGCTCACCACTACCCCAGAAACACCCGCGGGGACATACCCCCTGACGGTGACGGGCCGCAGTGGCTCAGGCTCTGCAACTGTGAGCCACAGCATGACCCTCACGCTGCACGTAAGTTAAAGCAAGAGGCAGTACGCTGGAGCCCCGCGTCTCTCCGACAGCTGAGGAGAGCCGCAGGGCTCCAGCGATTCAATTCCGACATATACGTCGCGTCTGGGCCGGGCTAGCAGGCTGGCGGAGAGCTTTGATTTCAGACCTGCGCCTCTTGCCGCTCATCCAGGCCTGGCCCGCCGGGCCCACGCCGCCGCTTTGGCCGAGACTCCGCGCAGCGATTGTCGCAGATTCGGCCCATGCCACGCCCGGCGCTCGTACGCCTGATCGAGAATCGTTAACAGCAGAGACGAATTCCGTTGTGTAGTAGGCATGTTTTTCGAACGACACTGGATTCCCGCCCTTCGGCAAGCTCAGGGCAAGCTTTTCGCGGGAATGACCGTTGAAGATCTCGAAGAACCTGCCGGCGCATGCCGGGTCGAAAAGGTCGACAAAGCCAAGCGCTCAACCCTTTCAACTTTTCAACCGTTCAACTTCTTGAACCCGCTTTTCACAGGTTCTGCTTGAAGAAGTCCAGGATGCGCTGGTCGACGTAGGTGCGCGGAACATCTCCCTGGAAGCCGTGCTTCTGTCCAGGCTGCAGGTGCAGCTCGTAGGGTTTGCCGGCGCGGATGAGCCCATCCAGGAAGTTGATGGTGTTTTGCATATGCACGTTGTCGTCCGACGTTCCATGGATGATCAGCAGCCGAGCCCGCAGGTTCGCGGCGGCCTCGAGGGGCGACCCGTTCTTGTAGCCCTCGGGATTCTCGCTGGGCGTGCGCATGTAACGCTCGGTGTAGATGCTGTCGTAGAATTTCCAGGCGGTGACCGGTGCTCCCGCTGCGCCGCACTTGAAAACCTCCGGGGCGTGCGTAAGCGCATAGAGCGTCATGTACCCGCCGTAGGACCATCCGCGAATGCCGATGCGCCCGCCGTCCACGTAAGGCAGCGACTTCAGGTATTCGACGCCGGCCAGTTGATCCTCCAGTTCGTGCCTCCCCATGTCTTTGAAAATCACGGACTCCCACGCATGGCCGCGTCCCCAGGAGCCACGATTGTCGAGCGTCCACACCAGAAAGCCGTTTTGGGCCAGGAGCTGATCGAAGAGGCTGGAATTCTCCCAGTGCCTCTGAACAAGCTGAATGTGTGGCCCTCCGTAGACATCAACGATCACCGGATACTTGCGCGTGGGGTCAAAGTCGGCGGGCTTCAGAAGCTCGGCGTAAAGCGTGGCGCCGTCGCGGGCCTTCACTTCCAGGAACTCGCGCTTGCCCAAGGCATAATCAGCGAGGTGATTGGCGGGAGAATCGAGGGTGGCGGCCAGTGTCCCGGCGGGATGTAGCAGACGCGTCACCGGCGGCGTGTCTGCTGCGGAGAATGTATCGGCCAGGAAGCGGCCATCCGGGGAAAGGTCGAGCGCGTGCGATCCCGGCTCGGTCGTGATTCGCTCCAAGCCGCTGCCATCCAGGTGAACGCGGAAGAGTTGCCTTTCACGAGGGTCCGGGTTGGTAGCAGCAAAGTAAAGCCAGTTTTCCTGGGGGTCCAACTGGAAGAGGGGCGCCTCCTGAAATATCGGCCGGTCGATCATCCACGCGCCGCGAGTAATCTGCCGGAGGAGCTTTCCCTCCGCCGCGTAGAGGTAGAGGTGCTGCCATCCGTCGCGCTCGGAAACCCACAGAAACTCGCGGCCGTCTTTCAGGAAGTGCGGAGGCTCCAGGGAATTCACCCAGTAGGGGTCTTGTTCCACGCACAGGACGCGATCCTTTCCCGAACCCGGGTCCCAGCGATGCACCGCGACCTGACTCTGCGCCCGGTTGATCGCCAGGAAACAGAGGGCGGTGGCGTCCGGCGTCCAGGTGAAGCTGGGCCCGAGGTATTCCACCTGCTTCGAATCCAGGGTGAGGGAGGCAGGTTCCGCGGCAGCATGCTCCCAGGCGACCACGTGAAGTGAGGCCCGAGGATTGGGGTCGCCAGCCTGCGGAAAGCGCTCGTGAATCAGGCTCACGTGCGTCGCGAGGTACTCGGTGATGGGATACTCGGGAACGGGGCCATCGTCGAGGCGCAGGTAAGCCAGGCGCTTGCCGTCGGGCGACCATTCATAGGCACGCGCCGTCGAGCGGTTGGCGAGCTCTTCTTCATAGACCCAGTCGAGCCGGCCATTGTAAATGGTGTCGCTACCATCGCGCGTCAGTCGCCGCGCGGCGCCGCTCTCGAGGTCGAGCGCGTAGAGGTCGTGCTTCTTCACAAAGGCAATCCGGTCGCCCCCCGGAGAGAAAGCCGGGACTTCTTCCGCATCTGCATCTTGGGTCAGCCGCCGCAGTCCGCCCGTTTGGGGATCCAGCAGCCAGAGATCGTTGTCGCCTTCCAGTAGGATCGCGTCGCCTCGGGGAGACCACTGGTACGTTTTGAGGTCAACTTTCTCTTTGCGGTCCGAGGGATTGAAGAGAACCGTCTCGGTGTGGTGCTCCAAGTCGTAGGCGCAGAGCGTGGAAACGCCTGCCTCCGCAGGCAGACCTCCCTTCCCCAGCGACGCGGGGCGGACGAAGGTCACCTGCTTGCCGCCGGGGCGCCACCGCAGGGCAGAGATTCCCGGCGCGACGATGCTGTCGCTCCGGACGACCTCCTGGAGTGTTAACAGCTTTTTGCCTGACTGCGCATTGTAGGGGCGAGCGGCGCTCGCCCCTTGCGGGCTCCCGTTCAGAGAGCGGCCGTTCGGCCCTACACAGAGCGAAAGCAGGGAGAGAATGGTGAATCCAAGCAGCAGACTGGCGGCACGTTTCAAGGGCGCCCTCCTGGGTAGTGGGTTGAAAAACCTCGCAAGCATATCATCTGGAGCCCGGCGGATTGAAGGGGCGAGCCCTTCGTCTCACAGGGCGGCACCAGGGCGGCCCCCTAACCTGTCGGTCGGGACGGCGAGCATAAGTCGAGCCGTGAGCGAAACTCGAACCGCGCCATGCCCACCCGCGGAAAGAACCCCCAGCAATTATGCATTGGGATTTAACGATCAGACTATAATCGACGCAGTTGTTTCATAATTTATAATTCAGAATTCATAATTCGAAAAAACGTCAAGGGAAAAGGAAGAAGGGTCAAGGATAATTCGCTTCCCAGACGCAACGACACCCAGTGCCGTCGTCATAGTTGAAGTGGACGCGCCTGTCGCGGTACGAAACCCGAAGGATCCTGGGATAACCATTGTACGAGGACCCGCCACGCAGAACGCGGTTCTTGCCGCCTGCCGGCCCCTGAGGGTCTGTTGCGGGGCTGTTCTGGTAGTAGTCTGCCCCGTACCAGTCACTCACCCACTCCGCCACGTTCCCCAGTGTGTCAAACAACCCAAATCCGTTGGCGCGCTTTTGCGCTACACCGATCGCGGCTGTACCTTTCAACATGCTCTTTGAGTACCACGCCACCTCATCCAACGCCCCGTAGCGCGCTTGCGGGCTCCCGCCTCGCGCCGCGTACTCCCACTCCGCCTCCGTCGGCACCCGCCCTCCAGCCCATTGACAGTAGCTTCGTGCGTCATTAAACTGCACGTTGCCCATGGGGATAGCGTCATTCGCCCAGCCCTTGTATTTGCTATCGTACGATAGAGGATGTGGCATCTGCCGCCCTGTCTGGCTTGCGAAGCGCTTGTATGCCCCCACCGTCACCTCCGTCTGCCCAATCCAGAACCCCTTGCTGATCGTTACTCGATGCGCGGGTTTTTCTTCGTCATAACACTCGCTGTCCCCCGGCGAACAGCCCATCATGAAGGTCCCGGGCGGAATCCAGACATATTTGAGTCCGTCTTTGGGATTCTCTCGCACCTGACCGGGCGAGGGAGGAGCATCCTGCAGTGTGGCTTCCACGCGGGTTTCTTGCCCCGGCGTCACCGTCACGCTCTTTAGGTATTCTTTTTTCTCTGGCGCTGAAACCCGCAGCTCGTGCGGTCCGGGAGGAACATTAGCTAGCACAAGTTCCCCACTCGCATCGGCACTCCCCCGGCTCGCACCGTCCAAGGAGATGCTGGCGCCAGCAAGGGTTCGCAGTCTTATGCTTCCCGGCACGTCCACGAGCCGTGCCTCAATTCTGGTGGTCTGCGGCGCTGCGAGCGTGAGGTTCTGCTCGGAGTCTTTCTTGCCCGCCAGCGAGACTTTCAGCGTGTGCGCGCCGGGTTTGGCCCTCATCGTCAGTTCGCCTTGGGCGTCGGCGCGGCCCTGGAGCTCTCCATCCAGATACACCTCGGCCTTCGGCAAGGTCACGACCACCAGGTGCGCCGTCGCCGCGGCGCTCGCCTCACGCACGGCGGCGAGCACCGTGTCGTTCGCGCCCGCCAAACGCAGCATCTCGAGATACTGCTCATCCGCGAGGAAGTTGATGCCGCGCTGCTTCACCAGCGTCGCCGTGCGCTCGTTGGGCACCCCGCCTGCCACCAGGTGCAACACCTGCTCCTTGGTCAAAGGCTGCGGCTTTGCCGTGTGCAGAGCCGCGATGAGCACGTCCTGCGCTCCCGCCTTGCGCAGGGCCTGGACATAGTCGTCGGTTGGCTCGAAGTCGATGCCACGCTCGCGCACTGACTTTGCCAACTGCGTATTGTCCATCTCGGCCTTGACCAGCTCCATGACTTGGTTTTTCGTTAGGGGTTTCTCGGGTTGCTGCGGCAAGGCGGGTCGCCCCATCACGGCGACAAGTGCGATCAAAATGAGGAAGCGGAGTTTCATAAGGCATCTGCGGGCCATCGGGTGATCGGACCATCGGATCACCCGCGGGTAGCCGCTGACGTGCGTTGGCTGGCAACGCCGCGACGGTACGCTGCACATTCTAGTCCTTTATGAAGTAGGTATGGCAAAAGATTCACGAGGGAAGCCCCGAAGGAGGGAGCCCAAGGAGACGGCGGGAAGAGGGCGGGGATTTTTCACTTCGCCAGGACAGAGGTACTCCCTGCCTCCGAGCGCACCTGCATCCAGGCTGTGGGGGGGACCTTGAGGAACAACTCAACAATTTGAGGGTCAAACTGCTTGCCACTGTACAGGCGGATTTCATTCCGCGCTGCCTCCCATCCCGGGGCTTGGCGATAGAGGCGATCGGAGGTCATGGCGTCGAGCGTGTCGGCTACGGCAAACAACCGTGCCCCGAGTGGAATCTGGGCGTCTTTCAGCGCGTCGGGATAACCCGTGCCATCAAACCGCTCGTGGTGATGTCGAACAATGGCGCTGGCAGGGCGCAAGAAGGGAACACGTCTGAGGATCTCGTCCCCCGCAATGGGATGTTTGCGCATGTCCACCCACTCTTCGGCCGTGAGCTTCGCGGGCTTCAGCAGGATCGCGTCCGAAACAGCAATCTTGCCGATATCGTGCAGCAAAGCTGCTTGTTCCAGCGACGGCATCAGCGCCGGTGGGTAGCCCGCCCGGCGGGCCAGGTAGCGGGTATAGGCGCGCACTCGAAGAGAATGCGAGAACGTCTCGTGCTCGCGTGCATCGAGCGCCGCCACCAAAGCTTCCAAGGTCATTTGGTAGTTCGATTCGAGTTCGCTCAGCGCCGCCTCGAGCTCGCGCGTCCGGCGCTGGATGCTCGTCTCGAGCGAACCCTGGTAGGCCCGCGCCTGCCGTAGAGATAACAGGCGTTCAAACGTGTGCGTCACGGATCGGGTCACTTCCTCCGGCGTCAAGGGCTTGAGCAGGAAATCGAACGCTTGCATCCGCAGCGCCGCAATGACCGTTTCGATCTGAATCTCTCCGGTGACCAAAATGAACCCAACGTCCCAGCGCGTCTGTTGAGCCATGGTCAGAAGCTCCAGCCCTGTGGCGCCCGGCATCCAAATGTCGGATATGATGACATCGAAGTCGCCACTTTCAATCGCTTCCAGGGCGCACGGGGCATCATCGGCCTCGGCCACCTGCGCGCTGATGGGGTTCAGGACCTCTCGGAAAAAGGCGCGGATGGGGGGATCGTCGTCCACAACCAGGACTTTCGGAAGCAATCTGGTAATCATGCCTTTTCCACGCGGACGGCTCCGCCGGCCCGGGTCAGCACCTCCGCCCCGGGCCTAAGCCAGGAATTTCTCCTCCAGGGGTTTAATCGGCCCTGTTCTGAAGTCCCTTTAGTGGGTGCCGGATGTCTCACTCCCCTGGAGGATGATGGGCAGGAGATCCAGGGAACAGCTCAAGTGGCCGTCCGGACGACAGGGTGAGGAGGTTTTCATCCGATTCAGGCCAGCCCGGATCAAACGGCGGAGACAACCGAGCCCCAGCGTGCCGACCACGTTCCCCGTTTCGGCAGAATACACTTCCGCCGGGTTGGCGGACTTGCCCTTCTTGACCGCAAACGCATGGGACACATCCTTCGTGGGGATCACCAGGTGCAACTCAATCCCTTGACCCATCAGGGCTTGGGGATTTTCGAAAACGCCCCCTTGCTGGGGTCCAGGCGGGCAGGCCAAGCGTGGGAACTCGTCCATGAAGAGGATTGGGCTGGTTCTGAATACTCGTCCTGCGGACCAGCCGACTCGGGCGCCAAGCAATAGGCTTGTGCCGTTCCAACTTGAAGCGTCTATGGGTTGTTTTCTTCTCCTCCCGCAAGTTGCGGCCCGATGGCTCGTGCCGTTCCAACTATTTCTCCCGCCGTTGTGGAATCGCGCTGACTGCGCAGGCAGGAGCAGGCGCCGACATCCAGGCCGATTAAGTTGGAACGGCACTGGCGCCGAAGTTGCCACGGTTCCGACACCCTACACTCGTTAAACGGGGCCTTGGCGGAGATTTCTTCAACTTTTGGATCCGTCCCGCCGAAATAAGTTGTGGTTAATGAAGGTGAGTCGTTCAGGAGAGAGGCAAGACCGGCCCCCGGCCGAGTTGTGCTTCTCACAGTCACAATGGGAATGAGGGTGAGACGATGCGTGTCCTCATAGCTGAAGACGATAAACCGGTGGCCAGTTTTGTTCAGAAGGGTCTGGAAGCCGAGCAATACGCCGTGGATGTCGCTCAGGACGGTGATGAAGCGCAATTCATGGTCAACCAATTCGATTATGACGTGGCGATCCTCGACCTGTCCCTCCCCCGCGTGGACGGTCTGGATGTCCTGAAACACATCCGCGAATCCAAACCCGCCCTGCCCGTTCTGATTCTGACCGGCCGCAACCGTGTCGAGGACCGGGTGAAGGGATTGGATCTGGGAGCCGACGACTACCTGACCAAGCCTTTCTCCTTCAGCGAGCTCTCCGCACGGGTGCGGGCGCTCTTGCGTCGGGCCGCGCAGCCCGCGGAGGTCGTGTTGCGGGTGGGCGACTTGGAATTGAACCGCGTGGAACGGACCGTGAAGCGCGCCGGCCAAGCGATCGAGCTGACTCCCAAGGAATTCGCCCTGCTCGAGTACCTGATGCGCAACTCCGGTCGTTGCGTTACTCGCGCCATGATCATTGAACACGTGTGGAATCTCTCCTTCGATACCATGACCAACGTCGTGGACGTGTACATCAACTACCTGCGCAAGAAGGTTGATAGCAGCTGCGAGCACAAGCTAATCCGCACGGTTCGGGGCGTAGGCTACCACATCGGGAATGAGGCTTAAAACCGTGCCGAACGATGTGAGGCCGGCTCGACCGGAACTGGCGGCGACCGACGCGGGCAGTCTGGCGCCGAAAGAAACCTCCGAGGGAGGGAACCCCGTGCCCACAACGGTGATCCCCGCCCACGATTCTGCGGGAGGCCAGACGGCTTCCGAGTGCTGCCGCGCATGTCTGGGAGCGTTGGCTCATCGGCTGGCCCAGCCCGCCACCGCTTTGCGCGGCGGGATGGAGTTGGCGCTTCTGGGGAAAGGCTCGTTGTCGGAATACCGGTCCGTACTCGAACAGTCGCTGCAGCTCGTCGACCACATGGTGCAGTTGATTGTCTCGCTACGTGATCTTGCCGAATCCAGCGGGCCGGCCGGTCCCCCTCAGAGTGTCGCCCTGGACCAGATCGTGCGGGAGATTCAGGCGGAAGTGCAGGGGCTGGCGGAATCCCGAGAAATCCATTTTCAACTCACGGCGGAGGGCGCCGCGAACATTTGCGTCGATCCGGGCCGTCTCCGCCAAGCGCTTCAGAACTTGTTTGCCTGGGTGATCCAGAACAGCGCCGGAGGAGGGGTGATCGAGACGGATATCTCGGCGTCCAACGGAGAAGCTCATGTGTCCCTGCTGCCTCCGCGTTGGGACTTGCAGTACCTGCAGGTCAAAATGCTGGAGGATATCGCTAACCCGGGCTTGCTGTTTTCTCACGCGGCCAAGACCGGCGCGATGGGATGGGCTATCAACCGGCGTCTGGTGGGGGGCCTGGGAGGTAGGCTCGAGATCGTGACCGAAGGCCCTGACACCGGCTGTATTCGCGCGCGCTTTCCCTTGGCACCCGCAACCTGAAGCTGGAAATTACTCATGAAACTTCTCTGCCCAAGGCATGGGATGGCTCACCGCCCCGAGTCGAAGCTGAAGCCTGCCCGTCCCTTCGACCTAGAGAAGTTTAATCCTGAGCTAATCCCTATCTAAGGATGCCGTGGCAAGAATAGAGCTTACCCAACGAGGAGATGATGACGACCAGTGCCCTTGACAGTGTCCGTAAAGATCACCTCTCCACCATTGTGGCAAGCCCCGACCCGCTCTTTCGTCAGCGGATTCTCCAGCAGCTCGCGGCGCGCAGTTGGTTTGCGGAGGAAGCTTGCGGCGGCGCGGAGGCTCTCGCGTTGCTGGAGGGAGGCAAATGCCGAACCCTATTGCTGGATCGATGCCTGCCTGACCTGGATGTGAATGAACTCGTCGGCATGGTTCGCGCACGCCACCCGGATGTCGCAATCCTGGTGCTCGACTCCCAGGCCGTAAAGACAACTGCGGGCGACAGCCCGGGGTTGGCGCCTGAGCTGTTTCATCTGTTGCAGAGCTCCCGCGAGGTGCGCATTCCGGCCGAACTGCAAGAACCGGTCCTGCGCCCCCTGGCGCGCTCCACCGCGTCGGTGGAGAACTCCGAACCCTTGCCCGGTATGACAGGTCACAGCCCATCGCTGCGCCGGGTGTATCGGCTGGCACGACTCGTGGCTGCGCGGCAGACCACCGTCCTGGTGACCGGCGAAACCGGTACAGGGAAAGAACTGGTGGCGCGTGCCTTGCACGAGTTGAGCCCGCGGCACGAGCGCCCCTTTGTGGTCGTCAACTGCGCGGCCATTCCCGAGCCTTTGCTCGAGGCGGAGCTGTTCGGCTATAACCGCGGCGCGTTCACAGGAGCTTTTCAGTCGCGCCTCGGTCGGGTCCAGATGGCGCAAGGCGGAACGGTTCTGCTCGACGAGGTCGGTGACCTGCCTCTCTCGATGCAAGCCAAGATCCTCCGTTTCTTGCAGGAGGGAGAAGTTCAGCGGCTGGGCAGCCCTGATACCTTGCGTGTGGACGTGCGCGTCGTCGCCGCCACCAATGCGAACCTCCCGCGGCTGGTCAAAGAAGGACGCTTCCGCGAAGACCTTTACTATCGGGTGTTGGTATTCCCCATTGAGATCGATCCCCTGCGTCTGCGCCGCGAAGATATCCCGCCGCTCAGCGGCCACTTCCTAGATCTTTTCTGCCAGGAAGCACATGTTCCTGCCAAGACTTTCTCGCCGCAGGCGGCGCGGGCTCTTGAGCAGCACGCATGGCCGGGAAATGTGCGCGAGCTGCGCCAGGTTATCGAGCGGGCTTTCATCCTGGCCGAGGAACGACCCGAACTTCGGCCGGAACATTTCTCCTTGGGGATGGGAGAACCCCCACCTGACACGAATCCCAGAACCGCAGCCTGAGGTTGGCATGGTCCGTGCTTTCCAGGCTCAATGCAGAGTTTGCCTGTTGATCGGCAAAAAAAGCTGACACCCCCTGCCGGCTCCACGCGCTCGGCTCGACGCTCGCTGGCCGCTGCCTTTGCCTCCTTCAGCCAAACGGCCGGGGCTCTCGAAACGACCTACACGAAACTGTAGGCGGAAGTCAGCCGCCCACGCCACGAGCTCCAGGACAAATACCGCAGCTTGGCGCAAAGCCTGGAAGAAAACCAGGGCATGCGCGCCTACCTGGGCAGAATTCTGGAAGGCTTACCTTGCGGGGTCCTGGTGTTCGACAGCAGGATGAACCTGCGCATGATCATCCCGGCGGCCCGCCGCCTGTTGACTGCCGGGGGCGAAGAACCCCCCTCGCTCGAAGCCACAGTTCCCCGCCTGTGGCCGCAACCTGATCCGTGTAGCAGGAACGACCTATACCGTGGTCAGCAACCGATGGTCATGACTCGAAAGGAGATCCGATCCCCAGCCTTGCCTTCCTACAACTTGATCCAGCACCACTCTTTGGAATAAGGCACGCGGCTCATGCGGTAGCCGGACTTCACTCCGGTAACGACCGTATCGCTCCAGTTGAAACCGCACCCGTGTTCGGGATCGAACAGACCGGGCTCTTCTGAAAAGCACATGTTCCGCTGCAGCACGGTGTAATCGCCCAGCGCCAGATACGGAGCCTGATGGCCCTCCATGCCCGCGCCGTGGGCCGGTCGATGATAGATGTACTTCTGGACTCCCTGTTCCACCTGGTATTGGTGAATCTTGTACGCCACGCTGGAGCAGGTGGCCCCCTCGATCTGCAGTTCCACCTGCATGTCGCAGCAGCGCTGGCTGACTTCCCACAACTTTCGCATCTGGGGATCAAACTGCCCAGCCGCATCCGCAATGATGAACATTCGATAGTTCTCGTGGCCACATCCCCCGATCTGTGCAGCCCCGGCGATTTGCAGGGCCATGTTGCGCCCGATGCGGTTGTAGTAGGGCTGGTTGGGATGGGGGTAGGCCGTCACCGGCCCCGCGCGAACCCCCAGTGTGACTTCACTCTTGACGCCGTGGTGGGGTGCCCCATTGGCCAGGTTCAGCTCGGAATAGAGCTGGTCATTGATCCAGAGTTCGGTGGCCATCTTCACTTCGTAATCCGTAATGTCGGTGCCGTGCGTCAGGATGTAATCTCGCGCAAACGCATGAGCGCGATCGAAGTAAGTGTAGGCCCTTCGCCAGAGAGCCAGCTCCTCCGGAGTCTTCACGATGCGCATTTCGAGGAGCAAGTCGCTGACGTTAACCCACTCCATGCCCGGAAGAACTTCGTTGGCCTTGGCGCTCTCCGAGGGATAAAGTTCTCCGTCCAGGCCGATTCTCTTCCCCTGGATCCCGCGTTTCTTGATGCCTTCCAGCATCAGCTTGAAGAGATCCACCGTCTTCCCTTGCACGACTTTTCCCTCGTTCGGAAAGGCGCCCTCGGCGTGGAGGAAATCGAAATACATCAGGCCGTCGCCGAACCACCAGCCGCGCACCAGGTCGCGGTCGAGTGCGGGGTAAAAGAACCAGGGATCCGCGTCGTCCCTGTTCATGAACGTCGCTTGTGGTCGTTCCGTCTTGGTATGCCAGTATCCGGTCAAATAGATGATGTTGAGGGGGTCGCGTACCAGAAAGGCTTCGACGCCGCGCTCCGCGAGCTTCTGCTTGAAGCGCCTGACGGTCTGCTTGTTCCATTCCAGTGGCAGCCGGTCGAACTGGGCGGGCGCGGGCGGCCCTTCCTCCCCCGGGGTAGGCCGCAACAGCATCTTCGCGCTGTTGCCGCTCGCTTCCTTTTTCACACGTTCGGTGAGGGAGGTCTGCGATTGCTGCATTGCCGCCACCCTGTCCACCCGGGCCATGAAGCCGGCACCGAGCAAGCCGAAACCACTCTTTGCAAAGAGCTGTCGCCGTCTGAGATTCATCTTCTGCCCTCCAGTCGAGCCGTTACGGCAGCGGACGAGCCGCCGTAGATTGGCACCTTGAATTTGCGCTATCTTAAACGAAAAGCGCGTAACACGGAGTCCCTTTCGCACTCCGCAGTTCCTAACGCCCGCCTCAGAAAGCGCCGCAACCCGCCGCGGCACTGCGCTCCCGGCTCAATCGTTAAACGCCTGAAGTGCGCAGCGCAAACCTCCTGGTCGAGGCCTGCGGTCTTGGGCTGGACTCATGGCTGTGGGTGAAGTATAGTCCTGACAGTCTAGACGCCGGCGAGGCGCGGATTGCGCGTCACTCGGTGTGGCCAGGGGAGGTTACCCATGGGGCACCAGCGTCTGTGGTCTTTGACGACGGCGCGGACGGGGTTTCTTTTCTTCCTCCTTTTGTTCAGTGCTGCCCCAGGGCTCTGTCAGCAAACCTTTGTTGTGGAAGGGCAAGTTCTGACTGACCGCGGCATGCCCCCCGCCACGACTGCCAACCTGCATCTGGAGACCCAAGAGGGCCAAGTAGTGGCCGACCAGCCCGCCGATTCCAGGGGGCGATTCAGATTCATCAACCTCTCAAGACAGGCTTACCACCTCACGGTCACGGCCGAGGGCTTTCAGACCCTGCAGCAGTGGGTCGACCTGCGCCGCGGTGAGAGCCGATTCCTCATCACGGTTACGATAACCTCTCTGGAAAAGGCCAAGTCCAAGGGTGCGATGGTGTCGATAACCGACCTGAGCGCCCCCAGGAAGGCACGGAAGGAGTATGAAAAGGGCCAGCGGGCGTTTCAGAAAGAAAATCTGCCCGAAGCTCGTCGACATCTGGAAAATGCCGTGGCGGAGTACCCCTGCTATGCGCGCGCCCAAACGAATCTTGGTATGACGCTCGAACTCCTGGGTGAAAACGCGCCCGCCGAAAGCGCCTTCCGGAAAGCCGTCGAGTGCGACGCGGGCTTCCACGAGGCTCACGTCCAACTCGGCATTTTCCTCAATCACCAGAAAAGGTTCGCCGAATCCGCAGCGGACCTGAGAAAGGTCATCGGCCATTTCCCGGGCTCCTGGCAGCTCAGTTACCAACTTGCTGCCGCCGAATACGGCCTGGGGCAATACCCGCAAGCCGCGCAGGAGTATCTCCGGGCACAGTCCATGAGCTCCGAGATCCCGGCGGAGATTCACATCCGACTGGCCGACGTCTACACGCAGCAGGGAGCCTATGCTGACGCTTATGCGGAGCTGCAGGCCTATCTCCGCGCCGAGCCCCAAGGCCGCTTCGCTGCAAAAGCTACCGACGTTATACAGCGCATGGAAAAGACGGGTGTCCTTAAGAGGTCTCGGCCTCCGGACGTTGCGAGCACGCCCCACAAGGACTAGGCGAGATCGAAGTACATGCGGTACGGGAATCCTTGCCCCATCTCGTAGAAGGGCGCGAACGCTCCCCACTCGGGCCTGAAGATGCTCTTCGGCTGGGCTGCTACCCGGAATTGCAGCCGGCTTCCAACGCGGGCAATCCCGAGGTTTCCCCCGCCGGGCATGCTGGTCAGTCGCTGGGTATAGCGTCCATCCTGGACCAAGACCACGGGGCCGTACATCAAGGCAACTCGTTGCGGATGCTGTTTGTCAATCGGCACAAAGCGGAGTCGCATCGGTATCTGAATCATGACGTGATCGCCGGCATTCCACGTCCGCTCGATGGTGGCCCACGATCCGGGGTTGGCCGGCACGTCGAGCTTGTGGCCGTTTACACTCACCGTCGCCCCCTGCGACCATCCGGGCACTCGGAACCCAAGCTTAAACGAGATGCTGGTTTTTGGGCGGACGGTCAGCGTGACGGTATCCGATTCCGGGTAGGCCGTCTCCTGTTCGATCTGGATCTCGTGTCCGTCGAGGTTCCAGGTCGCCGTGGAGGGCACAAACAAGTTGACGCACAAACTGCGCTCGCCCTGGAAGTAGATGCTGTTGTGATAGTCCACCACCGCCTGAATGTACGTGCCGGAGCAGCACGGGTAGGGGTCCCAGTAGTAGTCTTTGCGCGCTGAAGCAATCGGGGTGTCGGAGCCGAGCAGGTAATCCGAATAGTAGAAGGTCTTCCCTCCGGACGCCATGGGCAGCGCCGCGCCGATCCCGTTGTAAAGCAGCTTCTCCATCCAGTCTCCATACCGGGCTTCGCCGGTAAACTCGATCAGGTAGCACCCCAGCTTGAAGACTGCCCACGCCCCACAGGGGGTCTCAAAGGTGTTAGCCTCTCGTTCGAGCGACCTGCCCAGTTCCCCGTCCGATGCTACCAGCCTTTCCGCCGGGCCGTAACCGCCTGTGGCATAGCATTGCACCTCTTGAAAGTGGTCGTAGGCGTGTACGATGGTCTGCAAATACTCGGGCTCGCCGGTAAGAGCGTAAGTCATGGCAGCGCTGCTCAGGGTGTTGACGTGGCTGTAAGCATGGAAGTGGGCTGGCTCGAGTGGAGCCTTCCCGCTGAACATTCCCCAGTAGTGATCGTAGCGCCACAAGTCACCGAACGTTCTGTAAGTGCTGTTTCCCGTCGAGCGGTAGGCCCGATAAAGATTCTCGGATAGCGTGTACCACTCCGGAGAGATGCCCTGAAAGTCGTCCGCGGTGGCCGCCTTTCGAGTGCGGTCGAGGTTCCGCATAGCCCAATCCGTGATTCTCTCCAGCACCGGGAGTGAATCCTTCTCGCCGCCGTACTCATAAAGATCCACCAAGCCACATACCAGCTTGTCCCAGGCGTAGTGAGAGAATCTCAACTCCTTCGCCCAGGTAGGATGGTAGGGCGTGCCGTCCGGCTCGATCGTCTTCGCCCATTCGCGCATCAGACGGACGGCCTTGGCGCGGATTGCCGTGTCGCCGGTGGCTTTGTACATTCGCGCCATGCCGCTCAGCCATTGGCCAAAAACCATCCCCGTGTCTTCCGAGCCCCAGGCGCCCATGTCGTTCCCCGGGGCCGGCATGCCGACTCTCTTCCGGAAGCCTTTCAGGATGTCATCGTCCGGGAGATTGTAGAAGTAGTCCCGCGTGGCATCGTATTGTTTCTTCAACATGCCATCCCGGAGACGCACTCCTTGGTAGTTGAACGGCGCCAGGAACACTCGCGGCTCCGAAGCGCTAGATGGAGGCGTGGTCTGGGGCTCAAGGGCGCGCAACGCATAGGGAGCCAGGGGAGCCCCCACCAAGAGGTTCAGGAACTGTCTCCTGCTGGAAATGTGGTCCATGGATAACCCCCAACTCGTAAATCGAATCACCCGGCGCCGGTCTCACGGTGTTGACATTCTTATGCCGGGCGGGTCACCTGATCTTCCCCCTACCCCTCGGGATCCGCCAACCGAGGCTCAAAGCTATACCTTCTCGGATGGGTCGTCAATCCGGCGGTGTCCGATTGTTCAAGCATCGTGAGCGCTTCCTGTTTCAGCACAGACGAAATGCGCCTGCGGCGCGACTGCCGAGCGCGGTGCTGCTTGGTACGGTGCTCAAGTTCAACTTCGGGATCGCGGTTTACAGCAGCTTTTCCAGGTCTGCGGGATTTAGCTCAGCGTCACGCAAGATGCTCTTAAGGACCTTCGGGTGGAGGATCTTCGAGGCGTGAAGCGGAATCGTGGCCCTTCTGCCTGCGGCATTCCTGCAAATCTGGTGGCTACCGCTCTGCCGGGTCAGTGTGAATCCAACTCTCGTCAATACGGCGGCAATCTCGCGGGCTGTGAGGCGTGGCAACTTCGGCATCAGACGGCAATTTCGACGGTGGAGAGGCTCACGGATACCGGCTGGGAAATCTCTTCGCCGTCCGCCAAGCGATCTTCGACGTGCAACCGAATGGCGTCCTTGATGTTCGCCATGGCCTCTTCGTACGTCTCCCCTTGGCTGTAACAGCCCTGGAGCGCGGGGCACGTCACGAAATAGCCGTCTTCGTCGCTCTCAACGATGATGGGAAGCGTCAAGTGTTGCATGCCCCAAGTATATTCCTTTCACAGAGCAAACGACAAACAGTGTTTGGTCGCCCGCCATCAAGATCGGCGGACCATCGGCCGCGGCAACAGACGGGCCAGCGGCGAGGGGGGCCGACTCAACATCTGCACTGTCAAACATTACGGGGGACAGGACGCTAGTCTGCGGTTGTCGATTCTTGAAGGAACGAGCTGCTTCCCTGGTGCCTTTCGGTACGCCAGTGAACACCCTGCGCCAGCCTTGTGGCTGCCCGCTGCCGCGGCGAGCCTTCGCTTTGCGCTTGGCGCGTAGCACGGGCATCCTGCCCGCGGAATCCACGCGCTCGTCCGAACAGGTCCCTCGCATTTACGGCGATGCGCGCGACCGCCGTTGCGCCTTACGGGATTGCAGCATTCCCAGGTCCCTCCCGCCAAGCACCAGCTCAATCTTCTCCTCCTTCCTGGGTCCCCTTCGCATGATGTATTCCTCCTGTTCCCGTTACCCTCAGCGCCCCCTCGGGTTTTTTCCTATGGCTTTCGGGACGAAACGCCATCCCTGTTCTTCCAGCATCGGTGCAGGGCCGTCTTGAAACACTCTAATGAGTGTCTCCCAATTTAGAACTGTCAGGGCTGGCGCGCGTGCTCCTGGGGGCATCTGGCTGCAAGCTCGGGCCGCCCGGAAGCACTGCAAACATAAAGGGTTCTGGTCAGCTCCCTCGCCCTTCGGGCTCTCTCCGGGGTTTCCCTTCCTTTGGGCAACGACTTGCTTTTTCTCGACATGCATATATGGCCGACGTCGCTCAAGCGGAAGGGGCACAAAGGAAGCCGCTGCTGGACGCCCTGGCGGAATCGCAGCCCAAACTCGTCGAGGAACTCGTCCCCAAACTGCTCAGTTTGGGCGAGGTGCAGAAAGTACTCCAGCAACTGTTGCGCGAGCAGGTTTCCATCCGTGATTTGGTAACGATTCTCGAAACGCTGCTCGACACCGCGGGCATCAACAAGAATGCCGTTCCGTTGGTGAAGACCGCCAGGCAGGCTCTGGGTCGTGCCCTCGTTCAACCCTTGCCGGGCGACAACGGGAAACTCACCGTCATCCAGCTCGACACCACGGTGGAAGAACAACTCGCGCAGGTTCTGGATCCGCGACTGGCGAGTCGCCCGTCGAACGCCCGACAACCTTCTTTGATTCGCCGAGTCCTGGAAGGCCTGAAAAAGCTTCTGGGTGAGCCGCTCACGGTTCCTTCGCCGATCGTCCTCTGTTGCAGTCCGACACGCTTCCACCTGCGGCGGCTTCTCGAGCCCTTCCTGCCCAGGCTGGTGGTCCTGTCGCCCGCGGAGATCCCTGCCGCGGTGTCCATTCCATCCCTGGGGTAGCGCAGTGAGCGAGCAGGTGGACCCCGCGATGGAAGAAAAGAGGAAGAACCCATGAAAGCAGCCATGAAAGCCTACGAGTCCGTCTCGCATTTCGAATCTGCCTATGAGGAACACCTGCTTCTCGAACAACTCCCGCAGGTTCGTTACATCGCCCGGCGGATTCATGATCGCCTGCCCTCCCACATTCAACTGGATGACTTGGTGCAAGCGGGCATTCTGGGCCTGATTGGAGCACTGCACAAATACGACCCCAGCAAGAATGTGGAGCTAAGGACCTACGCGAAGTACCGGATTCAGGGCGCGATCCTTGACAGCCTGCGCGACCTCGACTGGAGCCCGCGCCCGCTGCGCAAGAAGGCCCGCCAGCTGGAACAGGCGCATCAGCGACTTCGGGCACGGCTGGGCCGACCTGCGACGGAACCCGAACTGGCGGACGAACTGGGGGTGGAGTTAAAGGATTTGCAGCGCCTGTTGGGTGACTTGCGGGGACTTGACCTCGGGAGTCTGCAGGACGAGTTCACCGAATCGGGCCAGGAACGCGAAACCTTGGCGGCGAAGCCGGAGGGGACAGAGCAGGAACCCTTTTCGAGGTGTCTGCGGGGAGAACTTCGCGAGCTGCTCGCCCGCGCCGCGGGTGAACTTCAGCCCAGAGTACGCCAAGTCCTTTCTCTCTACTACCTTGAAGAGCTCACCATGAAAGAGGTGGGAGCCGTGTTGGGGGTGGGGGAGGCGCGCGTTTCCCAGATCCACTCCGCTGCCCTCGTTCGCCTGCGGGCGAGAATGCGCGATTTGCTTGAAAAATCCCAGCCCCGGTTGGAAGGCCCGCCCCCCAACTACCCCCACTCGATGGAGACATCATGGGGAGGGTTCTAAGTCAGGATGAGATTGACGCACTCTTCCGCGAGCTATGCATCGAGGCTGGGTGCAGACAGCGTAAGAATCCGTGAGTTCATTTGGACCCGCATCTTTTCGCCGTCCGGGTCTAGCGATGTTTTGTTTCAAGTCCGGAGGGATCAACCCGAGGCTTATGTCGATACCGCAGGGCAGGGATAGTCCGCCCTGGCGCGGTTGTCCAGGCGTCTCCATTACAGCTGTCTATCGATGATCCCGCGTCGTCCGCAGTATCTGCAAGTGCCCTTCAACGGTATTGAGGTGGCTATCCCTGCTGCCTAACAGATTGTTAGCTAAAGGCTGGCAAGACTATGCCGATGTGTACAACTAATGGGGATAATGTACTCGCCTGAGGGAAAAGTGCGCGTCTCGTCTCCCGAAGGGCTCGACGCCCCGGGTGTGCCGAGCCCCGAAGACCCGGAGGCAAAGCAGGGCCGCAGGCTCGCCCTGATGGCTTCTCTTTCGGACGGATTGCCTACCCTGCCGGCCTATGTGTTCGAGTTAAACAGCCTGCTCGGTGGAACTCCGGTGAACCTCAAGCGAGTGGCTGAAGTCATTCGGACGGATCCCAGTCTTACCGCGCAGGTTATTCGACTCTGCACCTCAGCCTTCATGGGGTTTCGAGAGAGAGTTGCGAGCATTGAAGACGCGGTGATCCTGCTTGGGACCGAAAGGCTCCGGACCCTGGTTCTAACTTGCTCCCTCATTGAATACGGGGCCCATAAACTCGCGTCGGAGGACATTCAGTCATTCTGGCAACATTGCTTTCTTACTGCGACGCTGAGCGAGCGCCTCGCCAGGGCGATTGCTTATCCTCAACCCGAGGAAGCCTACCTCGCGGGGCTCCTGCATGACATTGGGGCTCTGCCCCTCTTAGTGATCAGTTCTTCCGACCTGAGTGAGCCCCTAGAGGTTGCTCCTCGGGGTTGGTGGGAGTCTGTCAGTTTAGAGCGTGAGCGCTTTGGGACAGACCATTGCGAAGTTGGCCATTGGATTGGGATTTCGTGGAATTTTTCACCCACACTGCTGGACATCATCGTGAACCATCACGACCCTCGGGGCGCCAGCCACGACCCACATTTGGTGGGTATTGTAGCGGCCGCGGACCAGTTTTGTGTTCGCCGAGGGGTGATGTTGGCCGCCCAGCCCTCAGAGCTCGGTGGGCCTACAACCAATCCGAATCACGAGATCCTCCGAGCCTGCTTGCCGGGATTAAGCCCTGAAGACGCAGGAAAGTTGGGACAGATGCTCGAGACGGACTTCCTCCATCTGATTCAATTGATGGAATTCGGAGCCGCCGGCTTGTTTGGAGGCGGAATCCCGAAGAATCCCTTCCGGGAATTCAGCAGTTGGGAATGAGCGAGTCTTGGGAAGAGCGGCTGGACGAGGGTCGCGAAGGAGTTCCCTGGGCGAAGGTGCTAGAGTTGTGGGTGGTGAGCCGGCGGGTGACGCCGGGCAGCGAGTTCCGCTTGCACCGCGAAGGATTCGATCCGAGCGCAACGGGGGATTTGTTGGGGACAGGCTTCGCGGTGGCCGAGACAGAGGCGGGAGAATTATATGTGCTGGCCAAGAGCGAAGGGCGGCGGGCCAAGGAGCAGGCGATCCGGCGGAGCAAGCTGGTTCGGCTGTTGAAGGCCTTACGGAAGCTGCGCAAAGCTGCCCAGGACTTTGAAGCGATCCTGATCCCGGAATTGTGGGAACATTGCCAGCCGAGCTTCTCCTCCTTCTCGGGAGAGACCCCGCCGGCGGGGTCAGACACCCTGAACTCGCTGGCCATTCAGGCCATGTCGGCGGGGCTGGCCCACCGGGGAGGACTGGGAATTGCACGAATGCTGGTCCGTTAGCTCGAGCCAAGCCTGCACCGAGGGCCGACGGATCAAACCGGAAGCAAGATTAGAACGGCATCATCGGGCTAAAGTTTCGCTTAGAATCGTCGATAGCACAGTCGGAGCCCGTAGGAGGCCGGAAATGAGAGTTGATGCCCCTCTTCTACTTCCCGAGAATCTTCAACCTCAAGAAGGTGAGCGGTCTGGGTCGCCGGCCAACCAGAGCCGCCTCGCGTCGGTCGAGTCGAACCAGGATAAGGCGCAACTGTCGGTCGACAGTGAAAGGATTGAGCAGCTCAAAGCGGCTCTCTCACGTGTGCCGGAGGTTCGACAAGAGCGCGTGGACGCCCTCCGCCAAGCCATTGGTAAGGGTAGCTATCAGGTGACGGATCAACAACTTGCTGACGCCATCCATTCCGAGCTGCAGCCAGGGGGAACGATGCCGCACCTAGACCTTAGGAGGGAGGAGTCATGGACGACTTGGCTCCTGCCCCTGCACAGCGAACCTCGGATGATGTAGGGAGGAAACCGGAGGAGATCCTCTCGGCGCGGAAGAAGGCGCGCCCGGTGCCTGCCAAGGAGCAGAACCCCGAGGCGAGGACTGAATCGGACCATCAGCTCGACGTGTTGGCCTAGATATGAAACGGGAAGTGCAACACTACTTGGAATTGCTCGAGCGACGCCTCGTCACACTTCGTTTGCTCGCCGCCGACCTCGATGAAAGTCGATCGGCCTACGTCGATCTCGACCTCCGTGGGATGCATCGGCATATCTCGCATCAAGAGAACCTATGCACGGAGATTCGCCTGTTGGACGCGGAATTGAACAGCCTGAGGGAAAAACTCATGAGCCCAGCTACTCCGGGTGGGCTCCCCTCCGCTCTGAGCGAGCTCAAGGCGCAGCTTGACCCTGCGTTGGCCCGGCAACTGCAATTGCTGCTCAGCGGACTCAAGACTATTCAGGCGGACGTGCGACGGCTCAGCCGAGTCCACTCTGAACTGCTCCGGCGCTCCCGGCGCTCCGTGAATGTCTTACTGAACTTCTTAGCGCACTGTTCGGGCACCTACCCTGTACCCGTTGCCCGACCCAAGGGGGTGTTTTTCGCCACGCTGGGGAAATAGACCATGTCCAGTCTTTTCGGCAGCATGTCTATCGCCCTCCAATCCCTGCTGGCCCAGCAGGGCACAATGGGGGTCGTGGCCGACAAGGTAGCGAACGCCAACACGCCCGGCTACTCTCGAGGAGTACCCATTTGGGAAGAAACCCCTCCGACCTTTAGGGGGAATGTCCTGGTGGGGACCGGCGTGACGATAGATAAAGTGGAGAGTGTCCGGGACAACATCCTGAATCTGCGCAGCCTGCAAGAATCCCAGCGACAAGCAAGCTTGAATTCCTATCAGCAATCAATGAACCAAGTGGAGGCCCTCTTCAACGAAACCCAGGGCGCGGGCCTCCAGAACGTCTTGAGCAATTTCTTCAATAGCTTCCAGGCCCTTGCAGCGAACCCGACGAGCTCCCCGTTGCGACAAGCCGTCATGACTGCCGGGCGAAACCTTGCCGATACATTCAACCAAACGAGCCGGAGCTTGACGACCATCCGATCCGGCCTGGATCAATCGGTGGTGCAAACTGTTGACCAGATTAACCAGCTTACCAGCCAAATCGTTAGCTTGAATGGGCAAATCCCGGCCGTCTCGGTCGCCGGGCAGGACGCGGGCGGGCTTCTGGACCAGCGCGACCGAGCCCTTCAAAACCTCTCCCAACTCGTTGACACCGCGGTTATCTATTCCGCAGATGGCACCGCGTCCGTGACTACCTCGGCTGGGGCAATGCTGGTGGCAGGCAATGAGAGTCAACCCCTGACCGTTCAGCGCGAGACTGATTCGGGGATGCATGATGTCTTCTCGCACGGGACCGACATCACGCCGGCGATCGCCGGCGGAAAACTTCAAGGTTATCTCGATGCCCGTGATGACATTATCCCCTCGACGCAATCTAAGCTCGACAACGTGGCCACGAGTTTGATAAGTGCAGTGAATGCGCAGCAGCAAGCGGGCTATGATCTGAATGGTTTACAGGGCCAAGACTTTTTTGTTCCTTTTACGCCCACGAATCCTGGTTCAAATGCTGGCGCAGCCACGGCCATGGCCCTGGCGCTGAACAATCCTGACCAGGTTGCAGCAAGCTCAGACGGCACCGCCGGAAACAACCGCAACGCCACCGCGCTGGCTGAACTCCAAGACAAGGCCATCGTTTCGGGTCAAACACCGGGAGATCATTATTCGAACCTGGTGTTCCAGGTTGGCAATGCGGTTTCCAATGCTTCCGCCGAACAAGAAGCTGTGAGTTTGGTATTGCAGCAACTCACGAACCAACGGTCTGCAGTTTTCGGAGTTTCGCTGGACGAGGAAGCCTCCAACTTGATCCTTTACCAGCGCGCTTACGAAGCCGCCGCGCGGGTCATCTCCATCGTGGATCAATTGACTTCCGAGACTATCAACGTGTTGACAGCGGGCTAAGATGCGCCCCCGTGTCAATCCCAATCTGTAGGGCCTAACACTCAACGAATTGGCGGAGAATTGTCAATGAGTTCTTGGATTTCCCGATTGGCGATACGAGTGACACCCAGCAGCCCGGTTTTCATCGAGTCTCCCTTCAGTGCTCCCTAGTTGAATCCGCCTAAGACCTCCCACTCTTTAATCATCGAAGGTCTAACGCAGCACACCCCGCCCGCGGGGGATTGAGCGGCGCTTCCCGTCAAGCTGTCATTGTGCGGATCTGGGGTTGGTTGCCGGGTTCACCCACCCGACATGGAGTGGTCCGCTACAGGCATTCCAGTCCAAGCTGGAGGATGGGGAGCAGTTACACGGGATTTACTTTTTGATCCCGAAAACGGCGAGCATTATACAGGGGAATTATCAGGGATTCCCGGAACCCCTGCCAGAAGCGACAAACTAGATGTTCAAGAGATAATCGGAAGCCTTCAGGTTTCCGAAGCGCACCGTATTGACGCGCTCTCCCACAACATTCGAGAAGTATTGCAGGATGGTCGTCAATTTCAATGCGGCCGAGGTTTCGTGCAACCGCAGCCAATGACGCGTGACGAGGGAAACATACAGTAGCTTGAAGTATAGGATCAAAAGACGCTCTTCGTAGCTATAGCGCTGGTAAACGTTGGCAGCGTTTTTGAGAAGGTACGTGAGAGCCAGGAAATCACACTTGAGCGTCACGGTGAGGCGCGAGTATTCCACGGGAGATCCGAAATCTTCAATGGCCTTCCGGACCGAGGGGAACTCCAACCGATTGGCATTCACAATCCTTTGGTAGAACTCCTGAGTAAACCGCCGTCGCAAGAGCTTCGGGCAGACGGCCTGGAGGTAAAAGAAAAGGAGCCCCGTAGACACAACCAAGATCAGAGGGGGCAAAAACATGGCTCACCTCACTGCAGATTTCTAATCGGGATTTCCGTTTTGGGTCCCCGAGAGGCTGGCGGTACACTCTAGGGTTCCCATTTTTGCAGCTCCAGGCAATGATTAAAGCAACCTCGGCGGCGGCGTGTCTGTTCAAAATTGCACACTTGGGCGGGACTTCTCTTCGGAACCCGGATCTGCCGCTCGTGCAGCCGATACCTCGGACACCACTCCATCTCTTGTGTCCTTTCGGACGGATCTGTTTGCCACCCAAGCTTCGGCTACCCATTGGCAACTGCAGCGCCGCAATACGCCGCAACCTGCTCCCAAAGAGGGGCCGCGGCGGGCTGGGTGATGAGATCATCGAAGCCCAAACGTTCGTCCAGTTCACGAACCAGAATCAAGCCGCCGTCGGAGGTGACACGGGAACCTTGGAGATCGACCTTGAGAGAGGCGTCGAAGGAGAGCTGAAAGGGCTGATTTTGTATCTCACCCATTGGGTACTGACCTCCGGAGCGTCTTTGTCTTGTTGACACCCGCATGAGTATTGATGACGGCGACGATCCGAAGATTCGGAGGTACAGCTCAAAATGGAAATGGGGGGTTACACGCCCCGAGTCAGGACCCGCGCAGCGCTTTGCTTGACTTAATTCCTTAGTGCAGGGTATTTTAGATGGTCAGCTTTAGGCTGTGAAATCACAGTAGGGAGCATTGCGCTTTGAAACGTACCTTTCAACCGAACCGCCGGCGCCGTGCCAAAACGCACGGCTTTCGCATTCGCATGAGAACTCCGGGAGGTCGCAATGTCTTGCGGCGCCGTCGTCAGAAGGGCCGTCATCGCCTGAATCCCTAAAGAGTTCGTTTGACCTCTCAAGCTTTCCCCAAGACTTTCCGGCTGCTGCGCCGAAGCGAATTTCGGCGCGTTTACGACGAAGGGCAACGCCGGAGCACGTCACTATGCACGGTCTTCTTCCGGTCCAATGGGCTGCCGCACTCCCGTCTGGGGGTTACCGTGCCGGCGCGCCTGGGGAGTGCCGTGCTGCGCAATCGCCTGAAGCGGCGCGTGCGCGAAGTGTTCCGGCTGAATCGCGCGAACCTTCCGGGGGGCTGGGATATTCTGGTGAATCCCCGCGAAGCCGTAGCGAAGGTCGCCTTTGCAGCGCTCCAGCGGGAATTGCTGCGCGTGTTTCCCAGCCTGCCTCCACAGGGAGGCCAGCCTCCGCTCCCCTTGTCACAGGGGGCCTCGTGAAGTTCCTCGTGCTGGGATTGATTCGCTTTTATCAAACCTGCTTCTCACCCGCACTGCCCTCGGCTTGCCGTTTCTACCCTTCCTGTTCAGCTTATGCGTATGAAGCGGTCGAGAAGTGGGGAGTGTGGAGAGGCGTGCGCCTGGCGCTCGGACGGCTGCTGCGCTGCCGGCCCTGGGGCGCCTACGGTTGCAATCCGGTGCCATGAAAAGAAGGTAACAGGTGACAGGGAAGAGCAAGGTGATAGGTGACCGGGAAAAACCGAAGCAAAAGACCGCGGGCGCGAAACCTGACACCTGGCGAATGACACCAATTATCTGTTCCCTGTACCCTGTAACCTATAACCTGGAATCTGCCTGTGAGCCTTGACCAAGAAAAACGTGTAATCGTCGCGTTTGCGCTCTCCTTTGTGATGCTGATCCTGTGGCGTGTCTTTTTCGTCAAGGAGCCGCCTCCGCAGCCGAAGAAGGCCACGCCCGCTGCACCCACGGCGACTGCTCCAGGACAGCCGGCAGCGGCGCCAGCGGTGAGCACGGGGCCGCAAGCGAAGCAGGCTACGTCTCGCGTGGCGCTGCCGGTCACGCAAGGAAACAAAGCGGGAGATATCGTGGTCGAAAACGATCTCTACCGCGTGACGTTCTCGACACAAGGCGCCGTTGTCAAGAGTTGGGTGCTGAAGAGATATCGCGACGCGAAGGACAACCTGCTCGACACCGTCGACGTCGCGGCTTGCCAGACGCTGGGCTTCCCGATGAGTGTGAGCATGTCGGACGCCGCGCTCAAGGCGCAGCTCAACCAGGCGATCTACGTGGCCGAGGCCGCCAAGCTCGTCGTTGGCCCTGAACCTGCCAAGCTTTCCGGGAGCACCTTCGCGCCTCCCGTCAGTCTCACCTTCACATACAGTGATGGCAAGAACCAGGTGGTGAAGAAATTCACTTTAGGCGCCGGTTACGAAGTGCACGTGGAAGTCAGCGTCTCCGACGGCCAGCGTTATCTGCCGGTCGATGTCATGTGGCCGGGCGGCTTCGGTGACCATACGCTGGCGCCTTCCGTGATCGAATCCGTCAGCCAGGCGGTTTACGGTTCGCTGGGTGACCTCAACACCTTGTCGCAGCGCAAAGTGAAAGAGGACCGTGTCATTCCCGGCCCACTGCAACTGGCGGGACTGGAAGACAAATATTTCGCGGACATCTTCCTCCCCGACGCGCCGGATCAGGTGGCTTTCCGCGTCGCACGGCAGGAGTGGTCCCCGCCCGATTGGACCGAGAAGGAAAAGCCCCGGCCACTCACCGCCACGCTGGCGGAAACGCAGCCCAAGCCGCTGGCCTTCCGCTTGTTCGTCACGCCCAAAGACCTGGACGTGCTCCGCTCAGTAAACCCTCCGCTCGACTCGCTCGTGGACTTCGGTTGGTTCAGCATCGTCGCCAAGCCTCTCTTTATTGCGCTGCGATACATCTACGACCACTGGATTCACAATTACGGTTGGGCCATCGTCCTGCTGACTCTGATCATCAATCTGGCGATGTTCCCCCTCAAAATCAAAAGTCTTCGCTCTGCGCAGGAAATGCAGCGCATTTCGCCGATCATCAAGGGCATCCAGGACAAGTACAAGCAATACAAGTTCAACGACCCGCGCAAGCAGAAGATGAACGAAGAAGTCATGAAGGTCTATAGCGAGCACCATATCAATCCTCTTGGCAGTTGCCTGCCCATGCTCCTGCAGGCTCCTTTCCTTTACGGCTTTTACCGCGTGCTGGATCTTTCCATCGAACTTCGCCATGCGCCCTGGATTTCCTGGCTGAAAGACCTTTCCGCGCAGGATCCACTGTACATCTTGCCGGTTGCGATGATTGTGACCATGTTTATCGTGCAGCGCATGACGCCCATGACCACCGCCGACCCCGCTCAACAACGGATGATGATGATCATGCCCCTGATGTTCGGAGTCATGTTCTTCCGGTTTGCCAGCGGCATGCTGCTTTACTGGGTCACCAGCAACGTGGTGGGAATTGGGCAGCAACTTTTTATTAATCGTTATATGCGCGCTCCGGACCCCCTCCTCGCTCCTCCTCGCAGGCCTGCAGTGGCCAAGGAGTGATTCGCCATGGACAGCGACCACCCGCCCGCCGAACACGCGATCGAAAACCACCTGCCTTCGATCGAATCCTTGCTCCACGAAGTGATTCGACACGGCCGTTTTGAGCTGGGGTTCTCCATTCAGAAAGGCGCTGCCCTGGCGGATGACTTGGAAACGCCGGAGTACGTGGTGGATTTTTCCGGGCGGGACGCCGACCTCCTGCTGGAGAGGAACGCCGCGCTTTTGAGCGCCATCGAATACTTGGTGTTGAAGGCGGTCCGCCTGGAAGAGGAACATTTCGGGAAAATCACCTTCGATTGCCAGGAGTGGCGGCGGCTGCGCAACGAGGAGTTGCGCCTGACCGCGCAGGTGGCGGCGGAACGCGTGATTGAAACCGGCGACCCTCTTACCCTCAGCCCCATGAGCCCGCGCGAACGGCGCATTATTCACCTGACCTTGAAGGACCGCCCGCAGGTCCGGACGGAGAGCGAAGGAACGGGAGCCGAGCGCAAGGTGGTGATTATTCCTACCAACCCTCCCTCACGCCGCGCTCACCGCTGACCAGCGAATCCTCTTGGGGGGCGTTACGAGGAAACCTTCCCCTTCGGCTACCAAGAGACCCCTCACCCGCCCGCCCCCAGGGCGGGTGCCCTCTCCCCACGGGAGAGGGTTGAAAGCGGAGATGATTGCGGCGGACGCCCTTTGTCGCCAGGGTGACAAAGGGCACTAAACTTGGATCAGGCCTCCCCTCGCCCCCTTGGGGGAGAGGGGCCGGGGGTGAGGGGGTTCTGATCGAAGGCGGAATGGTTACCGCGTAATGGGTCGTTATGGTGAGTGAAGACACCATCGTCGCGATTTCCACTCCTCCAGGTCGCGGCGGCCTCGGTGTGGTGCGGCTTTCGGGCGACCGCGCCATCGAAATCACCACGAGCCTGATCAAATTCCCCAAGTTGCCGCTCGACACCCAACGCGCGACGCTAGGGACCTTCTCAGAACTCGACTCCGGCCGGGCGCTCGACCAAGTGGTCGTGACCTGCTTTCGCCAGCCGCATTCCTACACCGCGGAAGACGTGGTGGAGATTTCATGCCACGGCGCGCCGGTCATCCTGCGCTATCTGGTGGAGTGCTGTCTCGAGCGGGGCGCACGCGCCGCGGAACCCGGCGAATTCACCCTGCGCGCTTTCCTCAACGGGCGCATCGACCTGACTCAGGCGGAGGCGATCCGCGACCTCATTGAGTCGCAGACGCTCTACCAAGCCCGGGTCGCCGCGCAACAACTCGAGGGTTCCGTCTCTGTGCGCTTGCAGCCGCATAAGCAGGTGTTGCTCGACCTGATCGCGCGTCTCGAGGCCGGCATCGACTTCGCCGAAGATGATGTGGCGGTAATCGAGTGGCAGGAGATTCTGGCGCGCCTCGATCGCAGCCGCGCTGACCTGCAGAAACTCGTCGAGGGTTACAAGTACGGCCGCATTGTTCGCGAAGGATTGACGCTCGCGATTGTGGGCCGGCCGAACGTCGGCAAGTCGAGCCTCTTCAACTGCCTTTTGAATGAAGAGCGCGCCATCGTCACGCCCGTTCCGGGAACTACGCGCGATCTGGTCGCGGAAACTGCCAATGTGGGCGGCATTCCCTTGCGCTTTGTGGACACGGCCGGCGTTCGCGAGGCTCTCGACGCGGTTGAGAAGATTGGTGTGGAGCGGACTTTCCGCGCCATCGCAGATTCTGCTTTGCGACTCTTGGCGGTTGATGCCTCGGAGCCGTGGACGGAAGAAGATGCGCGCCTGCTTCAGAAGCTGCGCCCTCTGGGTGCACTGCTGGTTGCCTTGAACAAGTCGGACTTGCCGCCGCGCGTCTCACCCGCTGAACTCGAAAGCATCGTGCAAGCGGATTTGGATGCGGGCGTCTCGCCGCCACGGCTTGTCCACACTTCGGCGCTGACGGGCGCGGGAATTCACGAACTCAAAGAGAAGATTTTGGAAACGGCGGCGCCCGCCCGCGATCTCGGGCTGGAAGGCGAGTTCATCACCAACCTACGGCACCAGCAACTCATCCAGGATTCACTCCAGGGTCTGGCCAAGGCCCGCCAAGCCGCTGAGCAGCGGCTGCCTCACGAAATGCTCTTGCTCGACCTCTACGACGCGCTGCGGCCCCTCGACCTCATCACCGGCGCCACCTACGCCGACGACGTCCTCGACATCATCTTCAAAACATTTTGTGTGGGGAAGTAGACGGAGGTTGTGATCGGGAGATCGGGTGATTGAGTGATTTGCGATTTTCGAAGTCAGCAAATTGGTTCATCTTCCCACCTGACACCGCCGATAGCCGATCTGGAGAAGTGTGTCACGAAGGGGTTTGGCCGTCGGCGCGCGCTCGCTCCAGGAATGGGAGCAAGGGCGCAGGCGTCCAGAAAGCGCGGTGCGCGCCTACTTGACGGTGATTGATAGAAACCCGGAAGCGGTGGAAAAAGCGCTCATGAACGAGTCGTGAGTTGCGAAGGGCATCGGGCATGAGAAAGCCCCACGGGCAGGACGGCGCTGACCGTGGCTGCCCGCTTGCTCCCCCTAATCCGGCTCTGTTAATGTTAGGGATGGGGGGAAATGTTCAGAGAGCGGATAAACGGCGGAGGGCAAAAGGCAGAGCCGGATACGACGGCGGCGAGGAGGGGACGTGCGCCAGGTGGTGCCAAGAATATCAGCTAAAGCTGCGCGGCGGGTAGAAAGTTGGCACTGCCCTGAAAATAGCCGGAGCTTTCATTGGGAACAAAGGGGTTAGCTCAAACCAGGCTATTTTCGTGCATCATGGCGAGCCGAAGGCTCATGATATCTGCGCTGAATGTCAGTGGGAAGACAGATTCGATCTGAAACCTCGGAGTGAGACGTCATATGAAAGAGTTAGAGCCGATGAGCATCGGCGCGGAGATTATAAGATATGAAAAGGGAACCCCAATACTTCCAGTTGGAGCATCCACCCAATGAAGTCGTTATTTGTGATCACATGGCATGTGAAGAGGTGGCTGACCACTTGGATGTAGACAGTCAGGGGCGTGAACGTCGCCTATGTGCTTCGCATACGAGCAGCGACAAGCACGCCTCGCGGCTGCCAAAGCGTAGGCCGGACCCCAACCTTCCGTACAGCGCACGCCCTCTTGCCTAGCCACGGCTGGCTGGCGCAGAGCGCAGCTCTGCGCTTCAGCGTGTTATGTTAGCGCTGGTCATGCCTACCCACAAACGGCATTTTGCGCGCGGACGGTTGCAGCTCCTGACCAGCAGCATCTATCGCCCCACCAAGCTTTTTGAGAGTGATCGGCTTGCCCGATATCAGTCTTTTCTGTGGGCCGCAGAGCTGGGCTCTGCGCCAGCGGGCGGCCCACGCTTAGAACGCCGCTCACGGTGGCGGAGGAGCACGTCAATGACAAAGCAGGAATGGGAAGCAGCGCACGAATTCTGGAATCAACTTCGGGAATGGCTGCGAAACATTTGCGCCACGGAGAGGCTGAAATATGCGGAGAAATCTCCGAACGAAGTCGAATTAAGAACCCAGGGTGGCCGTGCGTTGCATGTTGAATTCGATCCAAATAATAATCTCCGCCCCCTAAAGTACACCTTGGAACCCGGCCCTCAAGTTGAGCTTCAATTCGTACTGGCCGAAAAAGCGTATTTTCGTTTCTGTGGTGTCAACTATCCTCCTGATACTTTGGGACGGGAGATGCTCAGAGATCTCCGGGCTGAATGACCGCAAGGCCTGCCGTTCGTGGGCTTGCCCGGCGGTACAGGCAGTTTCGCCTTAGCAAAGGAGACTGACAATGGATACAAGGCAGATGAAGGCTGAGAAGGCCAGCATACTCAAGGCCGACCTCAAACGCGTTGCGGAGCGTGAGGGGATCGACCTATCGCTTCCCGATAACAAGTTCACGTTGTGGGTAAGAATGGGGGAACAGGAATATGCATGCCGGGAGCATGCTTCCTACCCTGACAAGATTTATCAGTTCTTGGGGCAACAACACCTGTTCGGTACAGCAACGACACTTATCCTCGAGGAAAACGGGGAACGCGTCAGACTCGTTAGCTGTGAGGTTGGCTAGTCGAAAGTCACTTGGCGAGTTTGCGGGAGACCCTGTCGAAGTCGGCTTTATCGTCGCGGCAGTTAGCAACCGGATAGACTTTGCATGAATCCAGAGCCGCTTTGTACTCTTGCAGCGCCGATCGGAGTTCGCCCTTCTTCTCCATGGCCTTTCCAAGCGACGAATGGGCGTACTCGTTGCGGGGGTCCAGGCGACTGGCTTCACGGAATTCTAAGATAGCCCCTTCAGTGTCTCCTCTATCAAACAGGCATCGGCCTAGGAAAGTGTGGTAGCGGAATTCGTCTGGCTTGAGACGGACAGCCTCTCGGAGTTCCGGGATGGCTTCCCCGTAGTCCTTGCTGGCGGACAAGCAATTCGCCAACTGGAAATGGGCTTCTGCGTATTCGGGTTTCAACTCCAAGGCCTCACGAAATTCCTGCAAAGCCAACTGGTCGTGGTCTTTCACCGTGGTATCGTGGCATAAATCCACCCCCAGCGCCCTGTGAGCTTCGGCGTAGTCAGGCCTCTGATGAATTGCTTGGCGGTACTCGTTAATTGCTTCCCTGTGTCCCTCAGCGTCGGTATCGAGTGCCCTAGCAAGGTCAAAGTGGAATTCGGGCTTTTCTGGTCTCAATTGGACTGCCTGACGGTATTCCTGAGTGATGCGTCTCTCACACTCGCTTTCTTCACCAGGCTGGGTAGTCTGGGGAAATTCACGGATTTCATTTAATACGGTATCGAATTCGAAGTCGGAGCATCCTGATTCCCGCGCGTGACCAAGGGCATTGTGGAACTCTGGGTTACTTGGCTTCAATCGTACGGCTTCGGTGTACTCGCGAATTGCCCCGTCGAAATCGTGCTTGTCGTAAAGGGCTTTGCCAGCTTCAGCGTGCGTTTGCGCTCGGTACATATTCACGGACCACCACGCCCCTGTACCCCCCACGGCTAGAGCAACAGCGGCCACAACCCAGAGGGCCCAGCGAGACCATCTCGATTTCTCTTTGACATTCACTCGCCCCGGCTGGACGCGGGATTGACGCTCTGTAGCGGACGCCTGTGCCGGAACGAGCGTCGAGCGCTTCGTCAAGGACCCCCGTTCCGGTGGAGCAGGCTGAGAATCGATTGCGGCGGCCTTGGCGAACTCCTGTGCAAATTCCAACACCGAGCCGTACCGCTGATTGCGGTCCTTGGTGAGGGCTTTCATCACTACGCTTTCGAGTTGGGGCAGCGCGGGGAGGTCGGGTTTGACGGCGCGGAAGGGCGGTGGGTCTTCCTGCATGTGCATGCGCAAGTATCCGACCGGCGTGTCGGACTGAAACGGCGCGCGGCCGGTGAGCATTTCGTACACCACCACGCCCAGCGAGTAGATGTCCGACCGCGCGTCGAGTTCATCGCTCCTCATGCCGGAAGCCTGCTCGAACGACATATAAGCGGGCGTGCCGAGCACCATGCCGGTCTGTGTGTGCGTGGTGGACTCGCGCAGCTTGGCAATGCCGAAATCGACGACCTTTACGATCGTTTCGCCTTCGTCGCCCCGCGTCAGAAAGATGTTATCGGGTTTGAGGTCGCGATGAATAATGCCCAGCTTGTGCGCGGCGTTTAGCCCCCGCGCCGCTTGCTGGAGAATTTCCGCAACCTTGGGCAAGGGAAGCGCGCCACGCCGCGTGAGCGTCTGGCGGAGAGATTCGCCTTCGAGAAACTCCATGGCGATGTAGGGCGTGCCGTCATCGGCCTGGCCGGATTCGTAAATGGTGACGACGTTTGGGTGATGAATGCGCCCCGTGGAAGCCGCTTCATTCTGAAAGCGCAGCAGGAAGTCGGGGTCATCCAGCAGCTTGCGGTTCAGGACTTTGAGCGCCACCGGACGGTTGCCCACCGCGATCTGCTCGGCGAGGAAGACCGCTCCCATGCCGCCCTCGCCCAGGCGCCGGACGATGCGAAATCGGCGGGAGAGTTGACCGGCAAGCTGCGCTTCGGTTTCCGTGGCTTCAACACTCAGCGCGGCACCCTTCCGCGACCGGGCTTCCTCAATGGTCTTGAGTTGCTCAAACAGGTCTTTTAGGCGCGCCTCTTTGACAGTGTCAGGGTCAATGAATCGAATGGTGCTCTTTTCATGTTCAATCTCACGGAGAACTCGCTGTTTTTCCTGTTCCCAATCTACCTCTGCCGGGCGATCAAGTCCTTCTCTCATCATTGGCCTTTCTACTGACTCCCATTGATATTCCATGTAACTGGGGGCACAGTCAGTGCAGTTCTGACCTTAGCTACCTGCTTTCAATGGGTCGATGGCCCGATCACCAAATCACTCAATCGCGAAATCACCAATGCAGCCGAAGCTTGGCCAGGTAGGGGTCCAACTCCCGCACGCGAAAGAGTTTCGCGAGGCCTGCCGTGACGACAAGTCCCACGAGGCTCATGATCCCCAAAACCACGAGGGCGCGCAGCGGGGTTTGCCAGCCGATGTGCGACTGCAACGGTTGGGTCAGCTTGTAACACACGCCGGCTGCAATGACCGACGCGGCGGTGATCTTCAAAAAGAACCAGACCAGGTCTGCCGACTCCGGGTTCCGGGTGCGGTGATTCAGCAGTCCGAAAAGCAGAAGTGTGTAGGCAACAATTCCGGAAGAACTGGCCAGAGCCAGTCCCAGATGCTGATAGTGCCGAACCAGCAGCCAATAGAGTGGGAGACTCAGGAAGGTGAGCGCGGTTCCGACGATGGCTGGGGTGAGAGTGTCGCGAGCCGCATAGAAGCCTCGCGCCAGGATGTTCTGTGCTCCCCAGGCAAACATCCCCAGGGAAAAGACCGCCAGGGTCGCGGCGGTGGCTTCGAGGTCGGGCGCCCGCAGGCGTGTGTGGGAGAAAACCAGGTAGACAAGTGGGGTTCTCTGGACGATGGTCAGCGCGGAAACCGGCACGAGCAACAGGATCAGGCCCTTCATCGTGGCATTCAGCGTGCGGTTCAATTCCTCCAGCTTGCCTTCCGAGTAGAGCTGCGCCAGGAAAGGAAAAGATGCGACGCCCACGGCTTGTCCAACGACCCCGAGCGGGACTCGCATCAGGGTTTTGGCATAACTGAGCCAGGTGATCGAGGCTGGCACAAGATAGGAGCCGAACCAGCGGATAATCCAATCGTCCGTGAACACCAGGGAAAGCGCCAGCATGATGGGAATCGTGAGCTTGACGAACAGCCGAAATCCGGGATGGAGAAGATCCAGGTTAGGTGAGAAGCGGCCGCCGGCGCGTCGGGCGCCGTAAATCTGCAGCAGGAAGTTGCCCGCCAGGGATCCGGCCAGAACGCCGACAGCGAAACCAGTGATCCCGATTTGCGGGGAGAGCAGCACACCGCCGAGAATGATCCCCAGGTTGTAAATCACGGGGGCCAGCGAGGGCACGACAAACTGTCCTTTGGCGTATTGCACGGCGCTCAGGATACTGCCCAGATAGAAGCAGATTTGCGCCGGCATCATCAGGCGCGTCAGAAAGATGACGCGCCCTTTCTCCGCGGGACTGAAGCCGGGGGCGATGAGTTCGACCAGTTGCGGCGCGTAGATTTCTCCCGCCACGACTAATGCTGCCAGCAACAGCCCCATGGAACTCACCACGGTTGAGAAAACGTGCCAACCTTCGTCCTCGCGGTTCTCAGCGGCGAACTTCGTAAAGACAGGAATAAAAGTTATACTCAATGATCCGCCCGCGACGAGGTAGTTCAAGAAGTCGGGAAGCGTGAAGGCAGCGTAATAAGCATCGGTGACGGCGTTCGAGCCGATCTGGTGGGCCACGGTCCATTCGCGGAAAAAGCCCAGAACGCGGCTCGCCAGCACGCTCACCATGACGATGGCGGAAGCTTGCGCGATGCGCCGCGTTACGGGGGCAGTGGTCATCCGGGAAGGTGTATCACGTTTTGCGTGGCTTTGCCTAGGACCGAGCGGAGCGAACGGCAGGCGGGTGGGTCGTCAAGCCCACTTGTGCCGGTGAACGGGATAGGGGAAGCGATGATTGCACCTCAAACAGCGGGCCATCCTGGGACGTTTCAGCAAGCGTTCGAAGAATCGGCGTCGGGATCTTCGGTAAAACGTGCTGCCACACTCGGGGCAGAAGTGATAATCACCCACCGCGTCGTCGGCTTCCGCGACGCTGGTGGATGCTGCGGTTTCCAAAGTCTTACGTCCGACGGATGCCCCGGCACGCTCGGGAGCCATTGCAGGCGCAGGTCTTTCCGGTTCTGCCGGCGCTCCTCGCGAAGCTTTGGCGATCTTCCTATCGTAATGTTCCTGGAGTTGCCCGTACGTCATGTCATCCGGGTGCGGCCCGGACCGTTGCACGCGTTTGAACAGGCGCCGCCGTTCGCACAACGAGCAGCGACGCAGGTGGTATCCCATCTTCCAGAGCGTGCTGTAAATGAGCCCGTGGCGAACAGATTTGGTTTTTGTAGCTCCACACCGGGGGCATGGACTGGCCATTCCCACACCTCAGCACGTCAGGATGTAACGCCAAGGTCAATTTGCGGAAACCAGAACGTTCCGCATGCTGCACGCGATGTCAGATTGTGCCTCGTGGTTGCGGTCTTTCGGAGCAACGAACACTAACTATAGGTGCAAGTGCTAAATTAATATAGCACACGCCAGTGCGCTTGCCAACCTGCTTCTGATGAAGCGCCCGCATTTTGTTATTATCTGGAATCAACGCCGACAAAACACTTTTGAGAGAGAACGAGCCCATGAAAGCAGGGATTAGCATGTGGACCGGGGATTCCGTTTTGGAATATCGACCGATCGTTAACATACGACTCACCACATCTGGATGCAACATCCAGTCGGGTTTTCAGTGGGAGTGGACAGGCAACATCCGACAGCCCGGTGATTAAGTTCAACAGTATTCTCCACGCCTCGACGCCGTCACGAACCACGATCACGGCATAGCCCCATTCGACGAGGAGGGCCTCGAGCGTGCGGCGGGTGATGACATCATCTTCTGCGATAAGGATTTGCATGCCTGGACCCTCGATTCCCAAAACTCCAATTCTCGGCGACCCGCGCGGCCCGCCGTTTGGCCTCACGAGAGGTCAACGAGGCTCGTGCTGTTTTGCAGGTCGGCCTCTGGATTATCGGCGACGAACACTTGCAGCTTTTCGCAGGCGGCCACCAGCCGTTCCTGCAAATCGAGAATTCGCCTGCCGGCCCGCAGACGCACCATCAATTCTTGGGGGTTGAAAGGCTTGGTTAGGTAGTCATCGACGCCGGCCTCCAGTCCGTCAAGGATGTCTTGGCTCTGGGTCCTCGCGGTCAGCATCACAATGTAAATATAGAAACTCTCAGCGCAATTCCGAATCTTTCGACAGAGCTGAATTCCGTCCATTCGGGGCATCATCCAGTCGAGGATCACCAAGCGGGGGGCATCGGGCCGTTGCAGCAGGGCCCAAGCCTCGAGACCATCGGTGGCTACAACGACCTCGTAATCCGCTTTGCTCAGAAACGTCTTGAGCATGCGGCGGGAAACCGGGTCGTCTTCAGCAATTAGGGCTCTCATGTTCAGTGCTCGACACGTTGGGGGCGGTTCTTCACGGGTGCACCGCGCTTTCAAGCCGTTGAAAAACCTGCACGATGCCGGCGATTTCTTCTTGGAGCACGGCGTAAGCGGTATCGGCGGCGGCGAGGTTCCCCTCACGACCCATAGTCTCCAACGTTTGCGCAGCTTTGACTGCCGTCGGAATGACGAAATTGCCGACCGAACCCTTCAGGGCATGAGCCGCGCGCTCTAACCCCTGGGCGTCGTCCTGTTCGATGGCTTGCTGTATCGCCGACAACAGTTTGGGAGACTCTTGGATGAACAACCCTGCCAGCTCCGCCAGCTGTTCTTCGTCACCATCCAGGCGGGCCAGGACGGCCGCTCTATCCAGGCCCGGCTGCTTCCGAGCGAGCCTATCCTTTTCTGGCGCCGGGGACTCGTAACTGTGGCGTTCGACTGCGTCGATGAGTTCCTCCCTCTTGACAGGCTTGGGGAGGTAACCGTCCATCCCCGCCGCGAGGCACCGCTCCCGGTCGCCTTTCATGGCGTGGGCCGTCATGGCAACAATCGGCAGATGGGTTCCCGTCCCCCTTTCTTTCTTGCGGATGGCCGCGGCTGCTTCGAAGCCATCCATTTCGGGCATTTGCACGTCCATTAGCACCAGATCGAACGCCCCGGGCCCTGCCTTTGCTAGAGCGGCCAATGCCTCCTTGCCGTTTCCGGCCACGACCACATTGTGGCCCGCTTTCCCCAGCAATCGCACCACCAGGTTTTGGTTCACCAAATTGTCCTCGGCCAGCAGGATGCGGAGCTTCCGCCGGGCCTCGCGTAAGGAGTGGCGGGTGATAACGTCCGCTCGTTCTCGGGAAGCTTGGCCGAGAAGGCTAAGAATGGCGTCCACCAGTTCCGACTGTCTGACAGGTTTGATCAGGTAAGCGGCGATGCCTAGTTTCCGACAACGCGCAACGTCGCCGCGAAGGCCGCTGGAGGTCAGCATCATGATCATCGTGCCCGCCAGTTCAGGGTCGTGCTTGATCCTTTCCGCCAGAGCGAACCCGTCCATGTCCGGCATGAGGGAATCAATCAAAGCCACGCGGAAGGTTTCCCCGGCCTTTTTGGCCTGTTTCATCACGGCCAAGCCCGCGATCCCCCCAGCGGCAGTCGTCGGGACCATCTTCAAATGCCGGAGCATCATCTCCAGGATTTTGCGGTTTGTGGTGTTGTCGTCCACCACCAGGACCGGCAGATCGTGGAGTATTTCGGGAGAAGCCCGAGGGGGCCGCTCCGCCGGAGTTGGCGCCAAATCCATGCACGCGGTGAAATGGAACGTACTGCCTTTGTCGGGTTCACTTTCCACCCAGAGGCGACCCCCCATCAAGGCCACCAGCTGGGAGGTGATGGCCAGCCCCAGCCCGGTGCCCCCGTACCTGCGGGTGGTGGAAGCATCGGCTTGCACGAACGGCTCGAAGATCGACTTCTGCATCTCGGCGGGAATCCCGATGCCGGTGTCGCTGACCGTGAAATGCAAACAGCTGGGGTCTGCCGTTTGCCCTTCCACCGCCACCCGGACGACCACCTCGCCCTGCTCCGTGAATTTGGTGGCGTTATCCACCAAATTGGTGAGGACTTGGCGCAGTCGCCCGGGATCACCCACCAACCACTCCGGCACTTCGGGCTGGACAAAGTCGGCAAGTTCCAAGCCTTTCTGGTGGGCGTGGAGGGCCAGCACTTTCAGCGCGTCGCCAAGGGTGTCACGTAGATTGAACTCAATGCGATCCAGCTCAAGCTGACGAGCCTCGATCTTCGAGAAATCCAGAATGTCGTTGATGACAGTGAGCAGCGAATCGGCTGAGGTCTGGACCATCGCCAGGTACTCCCGTTGCTCCGGGGCGAGTTCCGTTTCCAGGGCGAGTTCGGTCATGCCCATGATGCCATTCATCGGGGTCCGGATTTCGTGGCTCATATTGGCCAGGAACTCACTCTTGGCCTGCGTGGCGGCCTCCGCCTGCCGCTTCGCCTCCCCGAGATCCTTCACGAGTTGGCGGAGCCTAGTCGCATTTTCTTCTTGCACGGCCTTAGCGGATTCCAGCTCCGAGGCATAACGGCGCAGCGCCTCCTCGGCACGCTTCCGCTCGGTGATGTCCCGGGCAATGCCGCACAGACCGATGATTTTGCCGGCGTGGTCGCGCATGGGCACCTTGACGACGTGGAATGTGCGCGGGCTACCCTGGATCGGTTTAGTATGCTCTTCGGCGATCGTTTCTCCCGCCAGGACGCGCCGATCCACTTGCTGAAGGTGATCTATACCCTCCGCGCCGAAAAGCTCGACTTCGGTCAGCCCAATCAATTCCGGCGCGCGCCGGGCAAGAAGGCGTTCCATGGCGGGATTCACCAGGGTATATTGCAGGGTCGTGTCCTTGATGAAAATGGAATCCTCGGCGGTCTGAAAGATGGCCCGGAACCGCTCCTCGCTTTCGCGCAGGGCCTCCTCGGCGCGCTTCCGCTCGGTGATGTCGTCAATCGCCACGACCACGTGTTTGTGGCCATTGAGAAAAACCGGCTCCGCGCTCACTCGCAACCAAGGATGTTCCTCACGGCCACCGATGAGCAGGGTTGGCTGGATCTCCAAACCATGCACCCGCGTGCCGGAAGATAGAACCTTATTAATGCTGTCCCTCAATTGACACGCTGGGCAAGCCTGGGAATAACCGCATCCCTTTTCGGTTTCGTGGCTGTGAATACAGCCCAGCCCGGCCCCAGCCCGCTGATTGATTATGTCCGCAGGGTCCCGGAGAACCATGGCCGCCACTTCGGCGTTGGACCCCACAATCACCGTCTCCTCATTGAGCAGGAGCATTCCGATGGGCGCCGAAGCGAAGATGGCGTTGAGATTGTCCCTTTCTATCTGCAGCGCCTCCTCGGCCCGCTTGCGAGCGGTAATGTTGGTGAAGAAACCGACGCTGCAATCTTTTCCGCCGACCACCAGCCGGCTGGCATTGATGTCGGCATAGATCGTAGTCCCGTCTTTGCGCAGACACGGAAGGGCTGACGCCAACGTTTTTTCGCCGCGTACCTGGGCCATGAACTCAGCCCCAACCCTCTCCAAATCCTCTGTGGGATGAATATCACTTACGCCCAGGTGGACCAGTTCTTCCTCCGTGTAGCCCAACATTCGGCACACGGCGGGATTGGCATACACGAACTTCTTGGTCTCGATGGTCGAGACGAGTATCCCCTCCGCCGCCCCTTGAAAGAGGCCACGGAACTTCTCTTCGCTCTCCCGCAGCGCCTCCTCGATTCGCTTGCGAGCGGTGATGTCGGTGAAGAATGCGACGCAGCAATCTTTTCCGTCGACCTCTAGCCGGCTGGCGTTGATCTCGGCATAGATCGTAGTCCCGTCTTTGCGCAGACACGGAATGGCTGGCGCCAACGTTTCTCCACCGCGGGTCTGGGCCATGAACCCAGCCACAACTCTCTCTAAATCCTGTGGAGGATGGATATCACTTACGTTCATGTGCACCAGTTCTTTTTCCGTGTAGCCCAACATTCGGCACACGGCGGGATTGGCATACACGAACTCGTGGGTCTCGAAGTTGGAAGCGAGTATCCCCTCCGCCGCACCTTGAAAGATGGCCCGGAAGCGCTCTTCGCTCTCCCGCAGTGCCTCTTCCGCCTGCTTACGTTCGCTGATGTCGCGATTGATACTCAGGATCGCGGTGCAACCGTTGTACTCAATCACCGACGTACTGGCCATGATCTCAATTTCACACCCATCGCTGCGGGTATGAACCGTCTCGAAGTTCCTGTAATTGCTGTCAAGCAGGAGCTTCGCGATTTGCCGTTCGCCGCGCGGCACATCTGTGGTAATCCCCTTCAGGCTCATTCCGACAAGTCTTTCTTTGCCGAAGCCGTAGACCTCGCAGGCCTTGCTGTTGGCCTCCAAAATGACTTCGCTCTCAGGTTCGAAGATAAGGATGGCATCGTTGGCGTTCTCAAAAAGGTCGAAGTACCGCTTCTTTAGGGCGGCTTCGCGCCGCAGCCATTCCCGGATAACGGCGGTTTGTTGGCGGACGCGGCGGCGCAGCGACACTCCCCAGGCCAGAGCTGCCAGCATGAGGGCCGCCATGATCCCCAGGATACCGGGGATGTGCTTCAGGTAGAATGACGGAGGAAGCGCCAGAACGGTCACGTCCTGCGCGGAGCCATCCAGGAGGTGCCCGGTATTCAGTGCGAACTCGCCGCCGTGCATCCCGGAGCGCACGGACTCAGCCGCACCCTCGGTTCGGTGGGGCAGCGGCGCCGGCCTTTGTCCGGTGGCAGCCTGTTGAATAGGGGAGCGCTCGCCCACTGCGCACAATTCCACCGCGACGACGGGAAGTATTCCCAAGATCAGCAGCAACGACCAGCAGAACTGCCTCCGCCAGAGGTCTCGTCCCCGAGATGTCATCAGTATCTTCACGGGTCTTTCTCGAAGTAGGCTCAGAGCTTCTCCAATTCGGGCCGCGCGAACTTCTCGAAGGAGTCCGGGCAGATGCCATGGCTGAACTGGGCTTCGGACCGTTCTCCGATGTGGTTTTCGAGTCGCTGCCAATGGTTCCGGTCATTACGGATCTTCTTGCAGTACGAGCAAATCGGGAGCAACCCCTGCAGTCGCTTGACGCGCGCCAACGCTTCTTCCAGCTCGGCGACACGCCCGGCCAGGCTAGTCTGCAACCCGACGAGGCGTACTCCCACCTGGAGTCGGGCACTCAACTCTTTGCGGCTAAAGGGTTTAGTGGCTCAAACCCTCAGCCGAGACCTCCCTTCGCGGAGAGCGTCGCGAGCAGGCGCCACTCCCCTAAAAGCTTTATCGGCGGGTTCCCTTTTCCTCTTAATTCTGGGAGTTGCGAATGGGGCTTGAGAGGAGGGACTAATTATCCGGGATTTCCAGAGAGTTCTCCCCATTGGGCAATAACCGACCGTAGCCCCTCGGAAAGTGCAACGCTCCGCCGACCTGTCTTCGGTAAACCCGCTGTTCGACGTTGACGTGATCGGTCTCGACATGTTGCCACTTGAGACCAAAGATCTCACCGGGCCGCATCCCTGCTATGGTGGCAAGCATGCAGATCAGGAGTTCTCTTTCCCCGAGGGTTGAAAAAAGCAACTTCACTTCCTGCCGTGTCATCACCGCCTTCGCGTTGCGCTTGGCCTCTCTAGGCGTGAACAGCAACAGGGCAGGATTCTTTCTCAGATAATCTTCCGCAACAGCCATATCGAAGATTTGCTTTAACCAACATTTCCGTTTTCAGATCTCGACCGACCGATAACACACACCTGGCTGCCTCTGCATGCGATCGTACGGGCGGGTTTTCGGTGTCGAGCGCCTCAGCGACTACACAAGGCTCTCGTCCTACCTCTTCGGACGGTTCCAAAGCCCTAAGCTGCCGCCTTTGCAACCGATAACTCCGACACCTCTCTGACCCAGCCTGCCTCGCCGCCGAGTTCCGCCTCCGGCCAGCACTTTCGCCTACCCCCATGGCGATGGTAGCGCCGCCATCCTGAACAGCATGGCCCCAAAGAGCCGTCGCGTCAGATGACTCTCCGTCAAAAGCAGCCAATAATACCGGGCATGTTTCACCAGCCGTCCGCCGGTTTTCACCAGCCGCTGCTGCAACCTAGTGAGTGACCAGTGGTCGACCCTCTTCGGTAGCACTAATCATCGCCACAGGTTGGCCAAGTTGTAGGCGAGCACACTCAGCCAAAGCCGCACCTCGTTAGATCGGAACCGGTGGCAGCTCAGCCGCGTCATCTTCACCGCCAGCTTGCCTTCCTTAATCGTCGCCGCGGCGACCTCGGCCGTCCCTCGCTTGTCATAGAACCGCGCCACCGGCCGACTCGGGGTGTGGTGGACCTGCGGAGCGGCTTCATCGCGTTCGAGCCCGCATAAATATCGAGGACGGCGACGATCCGAAGATTCAAAGGCAGGGTTCAAATTGGAAGTCCAGGGTAATAGGTCTGTACAGTGATCTCGGCTTCCTTGCAGGCTTGTGGTGTTGTCTTCCCGTTCGCAGTCTCTACTTCGATCTGCCGCAGCAAAGTCACGATCTGCTCCGCCTGGTACCTCTTCGTTGACATATTCGGGTCTCCTTCTCAGGTGACTTCTGTCTCATTTCATCTGGTACAAAAAAACGGTCACGTGAGTCGCTCGAAGTAGTGGCTCCCACTTGCGAATGACGCTGAGAGCATTCATAATCCCATCATGAGCCTCAAAAACGCTGCACTTCTGGCATTGATCGGGACAATCCTGCTAACGGTTTTGATAGTGGTAAGTTTCATTTCCACCCTTTTTGGGGTTATGCGTGGCGTGATTCCGGCGATGACGCTGTTGACATCGCTGGTTCATGTGTTCACGAGCGTCACTGTGCTGGTGTTCTTTTACGTCTTCCACCGGGCGCAACCCTGATATTCCAAGAGGGCGACATCAAGCCGCCGTAGCCGTATCTACCGATGACCCACGTAAAGAGACCGCTGCAAGGCCCGAAGTTCAGTGGATCGCATTCTATCGTCATCTCGAGTACGATCCCGGCTGTTGCCGCCGCTGAAGCCTGCCAGTTACGTGACGAAGATCAGTTTGGGCATCGCGACACGAATAAGAGCAGGAAAAGGACATCCCTTGCCTAGATTTTCCTTGCAGTTAGTTGGTGGGAGTTGTTTACTCTTGCTGCCCGGAAGGCACACATAAACCCAAAGGTCGCTGGTTCAAATCCAGCCCCCCGCAACCAATCCCTTATGCCACCGTTCGGGTTGTAGGTCCTGTCCCTCCAGTCGACTCGCTGAAGGTTCAGGATTCTACTGCACCTCAGACGCTTACGTGCTTTTCGAATCCTTTGGTGGCGGTGCTATCAAGCTTCGTACGACTCATCCAGCGGTTTCTTGCGGTTCGTGTTTGGCTGGATTGTGCCCGCCCCCGATATCCGCAGAGAGCCGGGAAGCGAGACGACGAACCAAGAAATCCCATTCTGGCGGGCTGCCGCCGCGGCTGTGCCCACATCCGAGCGGCCCCGCTTGTCTTCTGCCGCAACTGAACAGAGGCACCGCTAATCGGCTGCAAAGGGAATTACTTCCGCGTTCAGCTGACTACGCGTCTGTTGAGCGGATCAGGAAAAGAAGAACGCGTTATCGCCGCGACTCCATGGCGTAGTCCGCGAGTCGTTCGAATTCCACCTCCGGACGAAGTATGCGCCCAGTATGAAGGGCGGTCAGACTATTCCTGCCCAATCTCTATAGGCCCAACCGGCTACTCCGACCTCTACAGTGCCGGGCAGTTGCGCCGGCGCCACTCGGCGCGAGCCTCTTCTAGTTGAGTAACAATAACCTGACACCGCGGTTTGTTGAAGTCGGCATCTGGTGAACACATAAAAGCATCTGGCGACTCCGAAGTTTCTATGACAAAGCCTGGGCAGTCTGGACCGGCAGTTTTGCGGCTTCCCAGCCTACAATGCCGCCGGCAATTTCACTGACGCGGTTTAAACCATTGCTTTGCAGCAAGCTCGCGGCAATGGACGACCGGTAGCCGCCCACACAGTAGATCAGCAGGGGACGGTCCTTCGGCAGCGTTTCTAGTTTTTCCACCAGATGATTGAGCGGGATGCCCAAACTTCCTGCAATGTACTTCTGTTCGCGTTCGCGCGGCGCGCGGACGTCGATGGCCAGCGGCGGTTGAGCCGATGACAGGAGTTCCGCGGCGAACTGTGCGCTGAGGCGCTCCGTTGTGACTGTCAGTTCCGGCCGCGATTCCAGGCTGCGCAATCCATCCTTCAAATATCCGGCCACGTGATCGAATCCGATGCGCCCGAGGCGGATTGCGGCCTCGTTCTCCCGGCCCGGGTCCGCGATGATTACGATCAGATGCTTTCGATCGAGCACGGTTCCGGCCCACGTTGCGTACTGGCCCACGAGGCCAATGTTGATGCTGCCCGCCAGGTGCGCCGCCGCAAATTCGGCGGGATCGCGCGTGTCGAGGATCTGCGCGCCAGCCGCCTGCAGTTCAAGCAGGGCGTCGAGCGTCAGCGGGTTCATCTCGCGCGCAAGCGCTTGGTCCAGCGTGGGCCGCTCTTCGCTGTTCAGCACGGCGTCATAGGTGAAGTAGGCCGGAGCTTCCGGCTGATCGGCCGTCACCAGCTGGATGAATGCTTCTTTGCTCATGGGCTGCAGCGCGTAGTTCGATCGCCGCTGTTCTCCCAGAGTTGATACCGTCTCCTTGCTGAGCGTCTTCCCGCAGAGCGAACCCGCGCCGTGCGCCGGATAGACTAGGCTTTCGTCCGGCAGCGCCAGCAGCTTCGTGTGTAGCGAATCGAACAGCATGCTGCCAAGTTCTGCGGCCGGCCAGCCGAGCGCCGCGCGCAGGTCGGGCCGCCCTACGTCGCCGATAAACAGAGTGTCTCCGGTCAGTACGGCATACGGTTGCGTATCGCTGGCGTTCAGTGTTCGTTGCCAAGACATACTTTACACGGGGTGCCAGGACATCCTTTACACCTCCGTCTCCTTTCTGGGGCCGTGGGACCCGGAGGGAGCCCGGAGGGCGACCGGAGGGTCCCACGGCCCGGCGG